>ERZ1034901.21-NODE-21-length-111547-cov-554.561538_pt1 | contig 111547 bp, 139 predicted proteins | sample MGYA00520628_ERZ1034901 | MGnify/ENA primary metagenome ERZ1034901 (study PRJEB33766, sample SAMN09781783) | gut metagenome | biome: gut microbiome | host: Homo sapiens | place: Madagascar | study: EMG produced TPA metagenomics assembly of the PRJNA485056 data...
AGTTATTACTGACATATATGTTAATATATCAATACATAAAACTTTTCTATTTTCTCCCATAATTCTACTCTCACCTTCCGTTAGACTTTGAAACTCATTGTTAACCAATATAATTAATATGATTAATCTCTTCTTCTGTCATAGATACGTATTTTTTATGACCTTCTAATGCTTCTTCCTCTGTTTCATAGCCCTCTGCTACTCTCCAAACAAATTCACCTTCAAATGCTATAGCAGTTTCGTATTTTCCGTACCATGCCATGAAGCTTGGTTCTATTGTGGATATAATATACCCATCTTCCCTTTTAGTGAAGCCTATCCTATTCTTATTTATCATATTTACCTTCCTTATCTATTTCATAATATTTTTTGAATTGCAAATTAGAACATATTCCTGCAATTTGACTTTTTAATTCTTCTTCCAGTTTCTCCGTACTCTGCTAAGAACCAACTATTAAATGATGAACCATCTTCAAATTTACAATCATAAGAGTTTAAATAATCAACCATTTCATTAAATCTCTCATTAAAATACTCTTCCATTTCCCAACCAACTTTACTTCCACTAGGACTAATAAAGAAAGAATAATATTGATTCATTCCAGTACCAACTATATTTGATACCATATTCACCTCATTTCCTTCATTATCAACTGCAAATAATTCCTTTGCTTTTTTATAAGCATTATCAAAATGATAACCTTCACCTGTCACAACTATTGTTTTATGCTCAAAATATCCCATATTTTTTACCTCCTCAATATATTTGAATTGTTCATTATTTAACCTCAACAACTATATTTATTGCTTCTCTATAAAAACCATCAACACATATATCTTTAACTCCAATAACTCTACAATCCCCATATTCACTTTGCCAACATTCATTGTTTAATATCTCCCACTCCATACACACATCATCTATGTTCCCTGGTTTGCTTTCATCTTTTTTGTATATCATTTCATGTCCACCTTTAATTAGTTTCCATAACCTCACTAAAGAATTGTTACACACAAAACTGCTTATAAAATCTCTTAATTTCATTTTATTTCCTCACTTTCAAATTTCATCTAACAAACAATAATTTCAAATTGTTCACTACTTGAATACTATTAAGCAACAAGATATTATCATCATGGTTTGTGTGTGTGTAAATGTACTATTTACACACATCCCTATCTTTTAATTAAAAATCGAACTCCCAAGTATACAATTTCATTAAATCTTCTTTAAATTCTTCCAATGCTTTTACTGCTATTTCATGTGATGTAAAATATATAGTATTAGATACATCGTATCCATAATCCCAATCAACCATTAGTTCATTAGATTGACTGAATAATGCAATATAATATTTTTTAGAACCTGCACACCTATTAACAGCTCTCGCATTATTCTCCCAAGCAAATTTGTCTAATTTTCTCGTTAAAGTTTCTCTAAATGCAACATATTCCGCATAATCTTTGTTATTGAAATAATTTAAAGAGTTGAATAGTCTATCATCAGTATCATCATTTAATTCTTGGAAAAACTGAACACTTCCATGGGTATTTATAATATAATATCGTCCTCCATTATCCACTCGTTCGTAAGGGTTTTCACTCTTCTTAATTTCCTCAAAATCCATTTCTAACAATTCAGTTATTGAGATATTTTCCTTTCTTAGATAGGTATTACTTTCAATATCTACTAAGTCTCCATCTTTTACTGTGAATATTTTATTATTATACTTATATCTCTTACCCTCTGTCTTTAAATCTAATTCTGTTATTTTCATAACTATTTCACCTCTATTTATATTTTGAATTTATTAATTATTTTCTTTTTGCTCTTCTTTCTTCTAAAGATAGCATAGATAATGACATATATAATCCATCTGCAAAGCGTTTGTATTTATAATATTCTTTACTTCCTAATTCATAGTTATCAGCTTGGTCTCGATACTTATCTGCCATCGCAATAACTTTGTCGTACCAATTATTCAACATTTCATCATAATTAATGTCACCCATTATTTATTTCTCCTTTTACTCTAATTAATTATTCTATTAAAATCTATAGGCTTCCCTAACTAAAAATCAAACTCCCAAGTGTACAATTTAATCAAATCGTCTTTAAATTCTTTTAATGCTTTTTTAGCTATTTCTTTTGATGTAAAAAATACATCATTTGATTTATATGATACACGCCAACAAACTACTAAGTTTTTAATGTCAATATCAAATGTAATATAATATTTTTTAGAGTTGCGTTCCCAATTAATAACTCTCGCATTATGCTCCCAAGCAAACTTATCTAGTTTTCTCATTAAATTTTCTTTAAATGTAATATATTCAGCATAATTTTTGTTGTTGAAATAATTTAAAGTGTTGAATTTATCATCATCATAATTGTCATTTAAATCTTTGAAATATTTAACTCTTCCTCCTTCACTTACAAAATAGTACCTTTCATCAATATCCACTCTTTTATAAGGGTTTTTTATTTCCTTAATTTCCTCAAAGTCAAGTTTTAATAATTCAGCCATACTAAAACATCTTGTTGCAGGTATTAAATTACCTTTTGCTACTTCAAATACTTCATTTACCTCCTCACAAAAATATTTTTTACCTTCTGCTTGTAAATCTAATTCAGTTAGTTTCATTTTATACCTCCTTAAAACAGTTTACGTTGTCTTCTTTTACGATGTATGTTACTTTTTTGAACCGTAGAATCCTCTTCAACTACATTTTCATTGATTGACTCAGAACTTTTTTCTAAATTTTCAACACAAAGGGGACAGAAGGAATTACCTTCATCATCTTTGTATATTGTATTTGTAGGTTTTTTACAGTTCTTGCACCAAAATTGTTTTAAATCACTATTATAAGTAAAACCTTCTATCTTTCTCATATACTAAACACCTCACTCTTCCTTATTAGTTACTAGTTCTCCGGTTGCTAATAACGTAAAAGATGTTGATGAAGACGGTCTATCTATAAAAGATATAGTATCTATAGTCTCCCCACAATGAGGACATATACAAGGAGAAAAACAATTATCAATCCAGAAATTTTGAGCAGTTCTTGGGGTATATGTCACTTCAAAATTATATCCACACTTATCACATACAGGTACAAATTTAATTCCCATTTTTTTCTTCCTCCCCATCTTCTTTATATAGTTTTGCATAGTTCCATGGTACTAATTCACGATAGTTATAACTAAAACTTGTAGTTCCATTAGCAAAAGTGTAAATTTTACCATCTTCAAATTTTGCAAAATAACGTTTATACCATTTTTCGTTATCAAAACTAACTAGAATTTTTGTATCAACTTCAACTTTGCTCCAGTCTACATCATGAACTTTTTTAAAATCTAAATCCATTATTTCTGATAAATAATAAAAATCAGTTATAAAATCCCATTCACTAGTTAAGTCGCATTCGTTAGTTAAGTCGCCTTTATCATTGTATTTATCAACTTTCCATTTATTATTATTATTATCTATTACAAAATCACCATCATTACATTTTTCAAACACTTCTTTAATATTCATTATAAAACCTCTCTCCTCTCATTTAATCTTTATACTTATAGTATAAGAAGTGAGTTAATTTTGTTCACTCTACTTTTTTTTAGTTTTTGGTAAATTTAAACTTTCGTGTTGTGGCACCACTTAACTAGGTTGATTTGTGTAATTGACAACTTCCTCAATTAACGAAAATACCCCCTGACCAAATTCTTGATGTATATCAGATATTTTCGTAATCAATTCAATATACTTTGTGTAATCGCCCTCAGTATAGGTCTCACAAGCGAAAAATCTCTCAGAAAATGTATCTAAAAAGTCTATTTCCTCATTCGTCAGTATCCTAAAGAGTTCGGTGGGATTAACTAAACTAACTAATTGAGCAAATCTTTTTTCAAAGTTGTTGCTTATCCCCTCATTAATTCTCTTCTTGCACCAAGACGTTGCAGATTGTATATTATATCCAGTGGAAACACTATTATATTTTTCTATATAATAACCTTCCAATAATTCAAGTAATTTCATATCATTTTCACATTTCAGTAGAATCTTAAATGTGAAATTCTCTGCACCATAGTGAATCCAATCCCATTGAAAACCTCCTACAGTAGTACCTGGATGAATTCCTTTATCTAACTCACTGATATGTTGTTTCCACCTATTTAATATATCAATAGATTTACCTATATACACCTTACCATTCTCTTCGTTTTGAATCTTATATATACCACATGTCATCTGTGTTTCCTACCTCCTCTTCGATTTATTAGGACACTAACATGTCCGTAGGTAATGTTAAACTTTTCTGCCAATTCCTTATAAGTAATATCGTGTTCCAAATAATACTTATAAATTTCATCATTACGTTCTTTCATTTGTTTCATCGGGTTATAGCGTTCTTTAGATTTTGGAACATCTTCTGAATTTTTAAAATATTTTCCCACTTAAAATCCTCCTTTGAAAATATAACACCGTTATATCTTTTATAGTTATAGTATATAAAAAGAATCTTGATTGTTCACTCTAATACTTAAAAAAATCTTATTAATGTTTAACTTGATTATAGCCAACTACTACCTTAGATATACCAGTACATTACTATATAGCTACCACCTCGCTACCGCATACCTACAGCCCCTCTAATCCCCTCGTGGTGAGGTTTTACGTAATGTAGTGATAAACTTTATTACCTCAAACCAAAATTCGACATTTGACCTCTCAGCGACCTTTTAAACGGAACTTCCTGTGAGAATAAGGGCGGCCGGCATCTGTGAAATAATAGGATAAAATTGTCGAATGAGGGGGGATACCCATAAAGGATTATCAAAATTATAATGATGGGTAGGTTAAAATAAAAATGATTAATGGGTGTGTCTTATATACTCTTCTTATCTATAGTACTATCTATTCTTTTATTTAATATAGTAATGGTAGTAGTATCACTACATTCTTCTCTCCCCCGAACCCTAAAGACCTTTAGATAAAATAAAATAAACTTATCTAATAGTGATACAATAGTATATTAATAGAATTGGATCCTGTTCTACCGAACACAATAGTACTGATACTATAAACCGATATACCTGTTATATAGAACAGTTGAATACCACATCTATTAAGTATACTTATACATCAGTTTCTATTCATTTATTAAATGTTTATTATACTATATTAAGAATATATAATAAGGTACGGTTTTCCCCACCTCCTACAACTACTTAGTAATAAACAAAAAAACTATTTACGATAATATACTATAGGGATTAATAACGGTAGGTAATATTATGGGTACACTACCACATAATAAAATAATATAATGTTTAATGTAGTATTAAGTATCGTTTATTATATAATGTACTATTGTTTAGATAATACATTATTCTTTATTTTATTTAAAATTAAATTATTACTTGTTTCGACATTTGTAATTTCTTTCCAACCCCCCTTTTTCCTAGGTTTGACGATGACCGATTCTAGGATTTTAAATTTTTCGACAGTGGGGTTATATAAACTTGTCGGACGGTTTTTGTATACTTTTTTTGTGTAGTAGAGTATCATAAAAGTATAAACAAACAAACGAAAAAAAAATAAAAAATATTTTTCAAAAAAAGGAATATTTTTTAAAAAAGTAGAATAGAATATAATATAACAAGTTAATAAAGTATTCAAACGGTTGGGAGTTGTGGCCCACTGAAAAATACCACTCGACCCGTGGTTATAAGGTCGTAAAACAGGATTAACCCGTACCCTCCTTAAATAGTGGTTTCCGATATAAAAAATTTAAAATTTTCAATTAACTTGTTAAATGGTAATTATAACTATAACACAAGTAATATAACTTAATACAATTTCTAATGACTTATAATTCTGAAGTAAGTATAGGGAAAACGTGTCCGACACTTCCCTTTGACTTGGAGGTACTGGGATAAATGAGAAGGTTTCACGGGAGACCGTGAGACGGGACAAAAGTAATGACTTATCCACCCAAAGGTAACAAGGAATACGAACTGATGGTAAAAAAAATTATTTAGGTTCTTTGAAAAGTGAATAACCCGTATACGTAGGTAGGTAGGAATTTCATGTAGGCCGGCAGACAGGTCATTGAGATTAAGGTATATATAGTCAGATACAAGAATAACTATACCTATACAACATATATAAGTGTATATATCATATTTATAATAGAAGTTTAATCTATTATAAAAAGGTCGAATTGTTTCCGTTAAAAATAGGGGAAATTCTGTCCTTATTTATACATTACATAATGTTTAAACTATTGTTCTTTTTAATATTTAAGTCTTTGATTGAGATTTACTCAAATCTTTGGTTTCTCTAAATTACTCCCCCTTAATTCTTTTACACCTCTTTTATATTTATCTTATATTTATCTTATATATAGTATCATTGAACTAAACTTTAAGAACTGAATATAATAAATTTAGGTCTTTTGTTTGTAATTTTAAATTTTAATCCTCATATAATAATCTTAATATTATTACAATCGTCATATATACCCCCACAATCAATTTTAAGACCTGTTTATTTAAAGAGGATTTATTATATTAATTAAGGTCTTAAAAGTCTCCTGTAAGGTTATAATGTAACCAAATCTATTTTTACTATTTTAACTTGTAGAAGTTTGGGAAATACATTTCTAAAATTTTAATAATTTCATTTTTAAGATTTATCTTTTTCTACTTGAGGATATTTGATTTTTAGGTCTTTAATTATATCTATTGGGTACTATCTTTTATACTTCGATTCTACCGATTTTAGAATTTTAACTCTTGTTATTGACTAGTATTTCTACACATGAAAAACTATAGAATTTTATTTTTTGTATAAATTGAATCATATAAAAAGACCCGGTCTAAACACTACAAGTTTAAATCGGATCCTGATATAAATTAATTAGTATAGGTCAATTGAAATTTCATGTGTAGAAGAATTATAGAACAATGTTATTTGATTGGTTACTCTATATAAATAATTACTTACTATATTAGTACCTTTCATAAATTTATATACCTCATTTATAATATAATCATTTGTATACAATTTTAATAGTTCTTTATCAATAGTTATATTCATATTTGTATTTGTTATCCTCTTTAATTCTTTAATATCCATACTTAATAATTTCCCCTCTATTTTTTTATCTTTATACTATATTATATTCTATACATCCCCGTATATTCCTCCTATATTAGAAAAATAGTTTACACTAAATGTAAAACATTGAAAACTTTATTTTTAAAATTTCAAGAATTTTTTAAATGGCTAATTAGTCGATGGTGTCAAAACTTTTTTCTAAAAAATTGAGAGAATCGAAAGTTGAGTAAATTAGTATGAATTGAGACAAAAAAAGAAGACCTTTTAAAGTCTTATTTTTTTATTTAAGTACTATTGTTACTACCATAATAAAAACCGAATCATAATTTAAATTGGATCCGGTTTAAATTTTATATTGGTTAGTTATATTTTATTAATCATAATTAAGATATTCTACTTTTCTAAATACATTATAAATACTAAACATTTACTAACAGTATTTTTCAATGATTAATTTTTCCGTATTTAATTGTTCTTGCAAAAATTTATAAGACTTTTCCCCTATGTACTCTTCTAATACTCTACTATGTTTTTTTAAGTAATAGGGACTTATATAATAATAGTTCTGATTGTATTCAGTTCCGTAAGTACTTATTACTCTTGACCACATCCCCCAAGTTTTAGTATTCCCAAAAAGTTTTACTTCCTTACTTAATAAGTATTTCCCTTGTTCCGTTTCGTTTAAATCCACTTCTACTATAGATATTTTTCCTCGGTAATATGGTTTACATTGAGTAAGGTAGTTACTCCAGTAACTACCTTTACAAAGGTTTATATCCTCTTTATCTCCACATCTAAATAATTTTATTTTCATATAATAACCCCTCCCCCTCTTAATGATTATCTATTAATACTGTTCGTTAAATCCATTTTCTATATAAATATCTAATAATTCACTATTTTTATCAATTAAAACTTTTTTAATCTCGTTATTATCTTCAAGTGTCTTTGGAGATTTAACACTAAAGTTTTTCATAGAGTTACAAAAATTGTAGTATTCCTTTAAAAATTCTTTTTGATTCTTAGTAAGTCCTTTATTATCCTTGTATAATTCATTTACAAATTTAAATTCTAATCTATTACTAAAATGTTTATTTAGTACTTTAATATTTCCCTCAAGTTCTTCCTTACTAGAATAGCGAAACGAATTTCTCATTAAATCTATATCCTCCTCCATATATTTATAGATTAAGTCATCTATTTTTTCAGTGTTTTTACTGTCAGTTACGGTCGGTATCTTGTTATCAATTATAGTTTTTACATCAGTACTATTACACCCTACACTAGTTATTAATGTAAGTCCTAACATACTTAGTATTATTAATTTTATTAATTTAACTTTCATTTTTACTATCCTTCTTTCTTTTTTTTATTGTCTAACTCTATTTTTTATAGATATATTAAATAGGTCTTTAATATCGTTCCATTTTGTAGCAATATGGTTTGTTATATAATGTGTAGTTAGTTCTTTATTATATACATTAAGTCTATACCCATCTTGAATTTTTATACTTTCACAATTAAAATTGTCATCATATAAATGTACAAATAAATCTTTATCAAGTCCTTCCAAAATTTTATGATAATCACTATTTGAATTTTTATCTAATAACATTACAATACTATTACTACTAATGTATAAATTTAAATTAGCTTTCATATTACACAACTCCTTTTTTATAATCAAAATTTAGTTTAAAGAGGATATAGGAATTTCCCACATCCCCCACCCTTTTCATTAAATTATATTGTCTAATAAATAATCAATCTTATCAGTATCATTAAATTGGATCCAGTCCTTACAATTACAAATTAAATTTACTAAATCTTCTGAACTTATTTTTATATTCTCCTTAGCTAGTATCTCTTCACAAAATTCTATTTCATCATCTAAATATCTTTTAATCATACTCATAAATTTACACCTCTTACACTTATTTTTTAAAAGTCCATTCTTAATGTAACGTCTACACTATCAATATATTGTTCTTTATCTAAATAGGTATCACCTATTTTATAAATTTCTATGAATTCTACATTTTTTCTCCACCACTTTTTAGCAATTCTGTTTTTTACTCCCCTTAATGTTTTTAAGTCACCAATTACTATATTATAATCACTTCCACATGGATTCACATATTCACCACGTTTACTATCATATACTATACCCTTTACACACCATTTCATAATTTATACCTCCTAATATCCCCAAACCTCTACTATTCTGGCTATCATATATTCTATCTTCTTACTCATGAATGTTAAATCTTCATAACTATAAAATTCAAAATTCAATGAATTAAGATAATTTATTAACTCTTTATCTAATATAGTAACGTGTATTACTTCATACTTCGCAACTCCGTTGTTTACAAAAGAATGACTACCTTCAATATTAATATTATAACCATCCTCTAAAACATCCCTATTTACAATTGATACCTCTTTATTAGTATAATCTACTAAAATATAAGTCTCTTCAAAATTTCTAAAGTTATTTAATATACTTTCGTTATACTCGTATTCACCCTTTTTAATTTCAACCATAAACAAAACACCTCTTTTTTTTATATTCGATTCGTTGTAATACGTTCCTTTACTACTACAAGGATACAAATGTTTAGTAGTAGTTAGCTAATTCATTTCTTTAATATTATTATATAATATTATCATGTAATATTCAATAGGTTTTTTAAATTTTTTTAAGTTTTTTTAAAATTGTTTAAATTCTATATAATAACCAATCCCGTTTATTGTATTACTTATTAACACTCCAGACTTAGTTATATTTATTTTTACAATACACATAGTTAGTATTAAAATTGTAAACACTACTAATTTTTTCACTTTTAAAAACCCTCCTTCACATCTTTTATTAATTGTTTACACCTTATAAAGTCGTCTTCGGTTTGAACAGTGATTTGACCTTGGTTACCTCTTACATTTTTATTTACGAAGTCTAATCGTGTTATTGATTCACTATCTAAAAACTTAGTATTGAAGTAAACTTTAAATACTTTCTTACCGGTCATAATTTCAAACATATTCACTTTATCTATATAGAAAGAGTTATAACGTTTAGCAACTCTTTCTGTATATCCTAATTCTTTAGATAAATTTAGTAAATTTAATCTAAATATGTTTTCTGTTGTTTCAGGATCCTTTTTTTCTTCTACTACTTTAGTTTCTTCTACTACTTTATTTTCCTCCACTTTAGGTTCTTCTATATTAGTTTCTTCTATTTTAGTTTCTTCTATGTTAGTTTCTTCCACTTTATTTTCTTCCACATTAGTTTCTTCTACTAGTTTATACCATCTTTTGATAGTTCCTAGTGAAATTGATTGGGTTTTATTTGCTAGAAATATTCTATTGTCTTCTATCTTTGCAACAGTAACAATACTATCATTTTTAAGGTATATTAATGTAAGTCCCTCTTGTAAATCTTCTATTTTTTTAATATTTGTCATCGAAAAACACCTCTTATTTTTTTAATTAATTTTCTCTATTAATATAGAGTATGTACAAACCAGGAGGAATATTCCTCCTTTTTCCTTAGTTTTCTTCGTAGACTGTGATATAACCACAGTAGAACCCATGTTTTAAATCATAATCCCATAATAAGTTTGAAAATTTTTCCCATTGTTTACTATTTTCGTTATCTATTTTTTCCCATTGTTTTTTAGTAAAATAAATAGATATTTCATCTCGTGATGGATTGTAAGTAACAGTTAAATTTTTAAACCCTCTTATTTTTCTCACATCTTCGATAAAATCATTGTATAATTTTTTCATATTAAACCACCCCTTATAATTTAATTTTCAGTTAGATTATAACAATCAAACAATTCATTTAAAAACTCTTTAACATTAGAATATCCAATACCTGTTATATCAACAACTCCTACATTGTTATAATGTGTATTTTCTCTATAGTCCTTTTCGTCTTCCATTATATATACAACCCCATTTCTTTCACCCAAATAATACTTTTCTTCCTTTTCATTTAAGATAATATCACAAAGGTTATTTACTTGTTTTTTACATTCCACTATTTTCATAAATTCCATCCTCCTTAATTATAGAACTTGTGTAAAATCGATAATTTTTCTTTCTTCGGTTATATTGTTTTCGTATTCTCTTACATCATATAGATTGTCTAGTAAATCATTCATGAATATATTATAATTATCATGAAGAGTTTCCTTTAAAATCTCCTCTAGTTGTTTAGTACTTAATCTATATTCACGGTTGAAATACTCATGGTATAGAAGTTGGTTGAAAGTTCTATATATTAAAAGTTTATAACCTTTATCACTACAATTTTTAGCTAATTTATCATTTATACCCTTATAGTAATTATAACCGTCATAACTTCCATCTAAAATTAACCTATGAAACCTATTAAAAAAACTATTCACCCTATCAAAATGATTTAATACAGTAATATCCTTATTATAATTTGTTAAATCTCCTTTTAAATTCTCTACTCTTTTAAATATTTCATTCCTTTTCATTTTTAAATCTCTCCTTTTTTAACCTTTAATAATTATCTCTTTCTTTAATATTATTATATAATATTATAATGTAATATTCAATAGTTTTTTTTTAAAGTTTTTTAAGTTTTTTCTAACTACAATATTTAATTAAATTCTCTATAGTTTTATCTATATCGTAGGTTTGTACTCTTATATATCCATTTTTATTTACTTTATAAGAATTACTGTAATTTACAGTTATATTTGAACCGTTACTAAAAACTGAAATATGATAAATTGGGTTTCCGTTTCTATCATTATTTTCCCTACTATAACAAACAGTAATAACCTCATTATTAAATTTAACTTGTTTCATGTTTAACATAACTTCTTTCACTCCTTAATCTTTTATACTATACTATATTCAATAATATTTTAAATATTCCTTCTTATCGAATATTTTTTTAATCCTCTTCTTTACATCCTATGAAAAATAATATTATCATCATATTTATTACTATATACCATAAAAACATATTTTACTCCCCCTCTCATTTATTCTCCTTTCATGATATAGTCTAAAATACCAAGTTATTTTTTATAGTATGTTACACTTATTACAAAAGTGTTAAAAATCGTAAAGTAAGGTAATAATTTAATTTGTTCCCCGTTGTCTAGTGTCACAATAACATTCAAATCATCAATTCTAAAATTAGTAAACGGAACTCCTAATACTACTTTTTCTATCTCCTCTACACTATATCCAGTTTTTTTGATAACTTCTATATCAACATCAATTCTTAATTCCCTTGTTATTTTCATTCTTAAACACCTCTTTTTAATATTTTTTATTTCCCTTTTGGTAATTTAATTATAACATATTACCATGTAATATTCAATAGTTTTTTAAAGTTTTTTTTGAAGGTTAATTTCAATTAACAAGTTATTTTTAATAATATGATACACTTATTACAAATGTATTGAAAGATGTAAACCAAGGTAATAACTTAATTTGTTCTTTGTTGTCTAATGTAACAATAGTCCACTCATTAATTCTGAAATTGGTAAAAGATACCCTCATTACAACTTTTTCAATCTCTTCTACACTATATCCAGTCTCTTTCATAACATCGTCATCCACATCAATTCTTAATTCTATTGTTGTTTTCATTATTAAACACCCCTTTTTAATATTTTTATTTCCCTTTCGGTAATTTAATTGTAACATATTACCATGTAATATTCAATAGTTTTTTTAAAGTTTTTTAATTTTTTTTACAACTGAAAAATTGTAATACTGAAACTACTTTTTGAAATAATTACCTTATAACAAGTTAATTGAAAAAGATTAAATAATTTTATATCGGAAACCACTATTTAAGGAGGGTACCGGGTTAATCCTGTTTTACAACCTTATAACCACGGGTTGAACGATATTTTTCAGTGGGTCGTAACTCCCAACCGTTTGAATACTTATCAACTTGTTATATTATATTATATTCACTGTTAAGGAAAATATTCCATTTTTTTTTAATATTTTTAATATTTTTTTATTTTCCTTTCATGATTTAACTATATCATATTACAATGTAATATTCAATAGTTTTTTTTAAACTTTTTTTAAATTTTTTTCTTAGTGTTTTAAATCTCTTATATTATAATATATTAAATAATTTCAAATATATTCCTAATTGCAATAATTTTATTATAAAAAAATTCCTTCCTTTATATAGTAAAAATTTTAAATCTACTAAGTTACACTAATTTCAATATTATAATTCTTCCTTATATAATAAAATTACTAATCACACTAAGTCCAGTCTTAAAAAGATACAATCTTAAAACAGGATCCAATTTAATTAACCGACTTAAAACAGGATCCAATTTAATTAACTAATATAAATTTCCAAGAATAGTCCAATATAGTATTATAAAAATTTTTTCTTCCTTTATATAGGAATTTAAATAGTACATTATAAAACTATTTAAGTTACAATCAGTATAACTCTACAATATACTTGTATTTAACCATTCTGCATTATTCGACAGAAATCTGCACTTTTTTAAGTTTGCAATGTTTACAACTAATATTGATAAGTCTATACTAATAGTATAAAGATAGTCGGTATCTTGGTAGGTTCTTAGATAATTAAATATAGTAGCATTATGATTTTCGCTAAATATAAAAATTTTCAAACATACAGTTTGTCGAATCCACACAATTTATTTATCATATAATGTCGAAAACTGTTGTCAAAATGTCGAAAACGTGAAAGTCCCCCACGTTACAGTATAAAGAAGGAGATAGAAAAATCATGTGGGCAGGCTGTATGCACATGTACACATACATATATAATTTGAAAAAAAATTTCATAATTTCATAAATTTATTTTGAAAAATTTCATAATTTCATAAATTTATTTTGAAAAATTTCATAAATTAATAAAGTTAAACAAAAAAAATAATTAAGAAGTAAAAAAAAATTAAACTTAGTAAATTATAAAAAAAATTAAGAATAAATTTTATAAAGTTGTTTATAATAAATTTAGGATAGATGTCATATAATTTAAATTTAACTTGAGAACGGATTTTTTTTATTTAACTGCAACATTTAAAATTGTACTGCAACATCTATCCTTTATTTGTATAAAGTTTAAATTTTTGGATATAATGATAGATATAGAAAAATATTTCTTTTTTTTCACAAACCCTTATATATTTTTATCTTTTTATTTTTTTAGAATCTCGTTAACAGTAGCGAGATTCTTTTTTTATTTACTAGACAAATCTGCACATAAAATAAATTACTCTCTTAAATTTTTATCTATTATAAGATTAAACCTTGTTGAAGCAAAAAAATTTCATTTTTAATGGTTTAATTAAAAAATATTGAGGCTATCTTCAAAAATTTCATTTTTAACGGTTTAATTAAAAATATTGGGGCTACCTTTAAAAAATTCCATTTTTAACGGTTTAATTAAAAATATTGGGCACTATAAAAAGTAGGAACATAAAATTCCTACTTTATTGTTTCTTCACATCCGACATAAATATAATCTATCAATTTATCTAATATAGATGTTTTTAAATATGCAAAATATTGTTGCGTGAATAATAATTGTTGTGCAACATCCTTATTTCTCATTTGTTTAAAATATAATAATTCAACAATTTCTAATTCTCTTGGAGTTAATATACTTAATGCGTTATCCACTTTTTCTACTTCTATTTCTAATGTTCTAATTCTTCTCTTTAAGACTTCTTCTTTTTCTTCTTTTGCTACTACTTCATCTTCTACAGTAGATGTTATCTTATAAGTATTTCCAACTCTCTCTTCAATTACAAATCCTCCACAACCTCTGTAACTGTTAGTAACTCTCTCTAATTCCAATTTTAAATTTCTAATTTTAATCCTATTCTTAGGTACACTATATAATAATTTTTCTATCTTTCTATATTTTACATTCTCCTCACATTTTCTTCTACCCATTTCAAATACCCTCCAAAACTTATCAAATACTTACGATATAATTAATATCTTCTATTAATATTATATACTAATATTATATGCTTGTCTACAATATTTTTACATTTTTTACAGCAAAAAGTGAGGTTGTTACACCCCACCTTCTTTATAATAATCTTCAATTAATTGTCTCTTTTTTAATTCTAACTCTTTAATGTATTTTTTATCGGTACTGATTCGTTGAAGTGATGTAAGTATAAAATTATCAGGTCTCCTTGGTATTGTTTTAGTTACTGCAAAATCAATTAGATTTCTAGCACGAATAAAAGATTTTCCTATATGAGTATGATTCACTTGTCCATATTTCATTTTTGTATTTACTACTATAAAATCTTCCCCTTCCTTGACTACTATATATTCTTTCTTACTATACACTACTCTACCTGCCAAAGAAAATCGCCTCTTTTTCTTTTATTATACCACATATAAACAAAAATAGGTAGAGTTTCCACCCTACCTCATTCTACTTCTTATACTTATTAAATTCTAATACTTTACTGCTATTATTTGAAGGTACTTCTTCACTATTGTCCTCAGTCTCCTCAACATCATCTTCTAAAGGTATCTCCACCCCTAAAATATACTCATTCTTATCGAAATACTCCATAAACCTTTGACTTTCGGGTAATCCCAAATCTTTTAACATCTGATTAGCCTCATTTGCAGAGTCTATTGCTAATAATAAAGTTCTAAATACATTTAATACTGGTTCTGGAATACTGTTAAAAGTTTCTCTATCTAACTTCGTAGCCCTTTTTATATCGTCGGCTACTATATCAGCTAAATCATATATACAACTTACTTTACCACTTACGTTTATATATTCTAATAACCCACCTAAGTCTATATTTTCATTAAAATACTTCTTTAACTTCATTATTTGTTGTCCCCCTCAACTTCTGATTTATTATATTTTTCTTCAAGACTCCTACAGGTTTCATATATTGTATCCATACTTTTTTTTATATCTTCCTTAACTTTTGATTTATTATATTCTTCTTCGAGCCTCCTATAAGATTCATAAATCTTATCAATACATTTTTTTATATCCTCGGTATTATCTATACCTTCAGTATGTGTATCTGCCAGTAATTCAACTACCTCAAACTCGTCCATAGAATAATTAACAAAATCATTAAAGGTTTCTACATAATCATTAAATGTATATTCTACCTCTTTACTAAAATTTGTAAAACCTTTTGAAAGCTTTTCGATAACATCTGACTGAGTATTAACAACATCAACTATTTCATCTATACTATCCTCAGCTTTTACTAAATCTTTTGCTACCATAAAATTGTGAATCACTAATATCACATTTAAAATAAATAAACACATCATTGCAGTTGCCATATATAACTCCCCCTTACTATTAAACTAATACTGGTTTAAAATAATTAAATAAATCTTTTATTTGAATCAACACTCTTGATACATGAGGTTGACTTAATCCTATTAACTTACTAATTTCTTTTTGAGATAAATTCTCTAAGTAGTACATAGTAAATATTTTTCTATCTCTAATAGTTAAAAAGCTTAGAACTTTATCTATTACTTCTCTATCTAATATACTATCATAGCTATCAGACTCAGTTATTAAGGTGTTTTGGTCAAAAGATAATTCATCAATCCCTATTGTATTGTTATCCCCCAAACTATCCCTATATTTCTTTACTTTTTCTTCATAGTAAGAAAATGGTTTTGGAGGACGAGAAGATTGCTTACTTCTCTCTTCTCTACTACCAATAATTCCAGATTTATCTCTAATCCCTAATTTTATCTCTCCCCAAATCTTTTTGTAAGCATAAGTTGAAAACTTATTTTCTTTGTTCGGGTCATAATCATATGCAGCCTTTGTTAATCCTAATACCCCATACCCAAATAAATCATCATCATCAAATGGCATATTATATTTAAAATGTTTTTTAATTACATCTCCTACAAGAGCCTGATTTTCTACTATTAAATTATCCCTTAATTCTTTTGTTAATACTAATTTCCCCTTCTCGTCAGTTTCCTCTAATATTAATTTACCCTTTTCTACTCTCATTTTTAATACCCCTCTTTATTACCTAAATTATCCTCCATTAAATAACTAGCCTGCATATCTGCAAGATGTAAACATAATGCTAAATTATTTGATTCAAACAGTTTATTTAAATCAAATGAATTAAACATTGTACTTAAATCTGTTGAACCCATATGTCCATGTATAGCTTCTATTTCCTCCATAGTTAAACCTATAAATCTTTGAACTATATATAAACTTTTACTAGCATGTCCTAAATGATATTCATCGTTCTTAACATAGATTTCCTCAATTTCCCATTTACCTGTCCCACTTCTCTCAGGAGGTATTCTCCTAGAACTCTTCTCATAAGTATTTACCTTACATATATCATGTAGTAAACTTACCAGTATCACACTTGTATCAGAATAATCTAAATTCCAATCAGTTATTAATTTTTTTAAACAATCATAAACATTTAAAGAGTGTTGACATAATCCCCCTTCAATATGAAGATGATATTTGGTAGAAGCAGGTGCGGTAAAAAAGTCCCCCTTTTCTAACCAATCCTTAAACATATCAAACTCTAGTGGGTCTAATACTTGTTGAAGTAAACTTAAATATTTTGTTTTATTTCCTTCTACATCTACCATATAATTAATCCTCCAAATCTTCTTCACTTAAACTATTTATAAAATTTACTAATTCTTGTTTTATCTGACTCACTATTTTATCATCACTATGTTCCTCGCATTCTTTTTTTACTTCTTCAAAAGAAAGAGATATTGAATCCTCTGGAACATCGACCTCTATATTATCAAAATTAATAACAGGTATCTTATTACTTATTGTATACTTACGTTCCTCCTCAAATAATCTAAGACCAACTTCTGCTATACAATATTGTACATCTGAAACACTTTTACAATCACTTATCGTCTCTACTAAACTGTCTAATGCATGTATCCCTCCTTGGAATCTAGCTTGAGCAATTAAATCTCCTAATTTAAACTTCATATTTCCTTTACACTCCTTATTTTTTCTTTATACTTATAATATAGAAATTCTTTATCTTTTGTTCACTACTTTTTTATATTTTAAACTTTCTTCAATACAATCGTAAGTCCTATAGAATCTAAGTATTCTAAAAACTTAACCATAGTTGGTACATGTTTACATCTCTCCAACTTACTTATATCTTGTTGATAGAGATTAAGTGAATCTGCAACCTCTAATTGTGTAATCTCCTGTTGTTTTCTATAATTAGCACAAGTTCTCATAATATCTACAAATTGTATCTCTGCCTTACTAGCCATTTAAAATCACCTTCTTAAACTTTTTATACTTATAATATATAACTTGTCTTAGTTTTGTTCACTCAATATCCTCTAAGTTTTTTATAACCAATTTCCATCATGTTCATTTTTAAATCCTCCTCTTTAATTAATATTATACGGTAATATTAATAAGTTGTCCACAAAAATCAATCGACTAATGTAGACAACTTTCTATTACTTCAATGACAATATAGTTAAAATACATCTACTAACAGACTGTATCTCTAAATATCGTCCTTGTTTTATTCCACTTTCAGTATCTTGAATTAATCTCATAGCTTTCAAACAAGATATTGGCTCATATTTACAATTAGTCCATATATCTTTAGCTATAAAATATTTTACTCCAGTTCGTTTTTCAATATCCTTCTCCCAAGGTAATCCTATTACTTTAGAAATATCACAAAATTTATTATATAATAATGTCAATAGTCCCATTCTATTTATGCCACTTTTTGGGTCTTCTACGAGGTTTAAATTTTCAACGACTAATTTATAGTCTTTTTTCACTATCCCATTTATGAGGTCAAATACGTTAAACTGAGTGGTGCTGTAAACTAAAGAGTCTAGTTCTTCATAAATATTACAATCTTCATTTAAATCTAACTGTAATATTTTATCAATCTCATTATCTACCCTTCCAAGGTCGCAGTCACATAGAGTTGCTAAATAACTTGCGACCTCTCTGTCTATCACTTCCACATCTTTAAGTTTATTCATTATATAATTTGTTAGTTGAGGTAAAGTTAAATGATTAAACTCTACTATAATGTCTGATAATGTCTTATACATTTTAGTTGTCTTTTGTAAATCAGTGTATATAAGAATTAGGATACCATTTTTTACACTATCAAACTTACTCCAGAGTTTCTCATTTTTCTTTACATCACTATCATTCCTAACTACATAAATATTCTTCTCAGAAGTTGCAAATAAACTCCTCTGAGTTAATCCTGCCCACACTTCTAGTAAAGTATCGGGTCTTATTAACTTTCCCCCATAAACTTTGTGTATTTTATTTATATAATTATTCATTAGACTTAAATCGTTTCCTATAAAGATGTAAACAGAATTAAAGTTTCCATCTTTAAAGTGCTTTTGAATATCCAAAATATTCATCTCTATACCCAGCTCCTATCAATCGTGGTTTTATTTTATCTCTTACTATATAACTAACCATAGTCTGACTTATACCTACTTCATTTGCGATTAGTCTATACGAATACCCCTCACTTAACATTTTTGCGACAATTTTATCTCGTCCACTAAATAGTGAAAATACATCTTCCCCTATAACTTCTTCCTCTACATTTTCATTCCCCTCAAATTGAGATTGAGTATTAAAGAAATTATCCTTTTCTTCTAAATCTATAACATCCTTTCCAACTTCGGTGTAAGTAAATAAAGAAGGAAGTATAGCTTTACCGTTTGCTCTATCTTTAGAACTTCCTATCTTTCCGGTGTAATCTCTGAATGCAGATTTTATTTTACCTTCAATACATACAGAAGCATAATCTTTAAACTTACCGTTTCCTTCTTTGAAATTGTTAGCAGCATGAATTAACCCTAACATACCATACTGTACAATATCTTCAAATTCAAAAAATACAGGTTTATACTTCTTACTAATAGTGTAAACTAATCTCATGTTATCCAATATTAAATTATCCCTTTCATTTCCTACCATAACTATCTAATTTTTCACTCCTATCTAAAAATATTCCTTAAATCTAATAAATACATGTCCATTCTCGAATCCTTTCTTATACTTTTTTGTTTTAAATCTGTTTTAAAATTCATTGTAGTTACTATTGCTTTACCCAATTTATAAGGGTCATCCCCTTCTCTTACTTTAGATACACAATAGTCTATGAACTTATCACAAAAATCTTCGGGGGATATTCCCTCCTCCCCCTCCTTAAACTTAAAGTTGTTTCTTAGCTTTAATGTATTTCCTACACTAGCTTTTCCTATGTGACCATAAACTTTTTCAATTAACTCTTCCATATAACCACCTCTAGCAGAATTGTAATAACTTTCCTAACATAAAATTCTTAGGATTGTCTACAAGTTTAATAGAATTAACACAGTTAATTAAACCTTCTAGTACTTCAAATAGAAAATTACTTTCATAAGGAATGTAGTTTTCTAGGTAATAATGAGGAATACTACATAGATTGTAATCTTGAGTATAATTAAATTTTGTAAGTTCTATTATAAAGTTTACAAAATCATTCATTATCAATTTAAAATCTGCTCCCTTATTATTTAGCTTCTCTATAGTAATAATTAGTGATTTAACATCTCTGTTATAAATATACTCTGTAATACTGAACATAGTTTTATAAGATGATGTCCCAAGTATTTCTGCAATATCTTCTAATGTAGGGTTAGTATCACAATTAATTACCTTTTCGTACATAGAAATAGCTAATCTCATTCCTCCGTTAGCTAACTTAGATATATAATCTAATCCTCCATCAGTTACTTGAAAACTATACTCTCCGACTTCTTTATTTTCAGAATCTTGAATAAATTTTAATCTCTTCTTAATATCTTCGCTATTAATTCTATTGAACTCAAATACTTGACATCTTGATACTATAGTTGCAGGTACTTTATGTCTTTCGGTTGTACAAAATATAAAAATTACGTCCTTTACTCCATCTTCTATAGTCTTTAAAAATGCTTGAAATGCCGCTGATGATAAGGAGTGGCATTCATCAATTATATAAATTTTCTTCTTATACCCAATTGGTTTAAATTTACTCAATTCTGTTAATTCTCTTACACTATCAACTCCACTATTACTAGCTGCGTCTATCTCCACTAATCCTACTAAACTCCCATTGATACTTCTAGCCATACATCTAGCACTTGTAGTTTTTCCACATCCTGCAGCTCCTACAAATAAATAAGCACTTCTTAAATTATCTTCCTCTATTTGTTTTTTTAATATTTGTTTTACATTTTCCTGACCTACTAAATCTTCAAATAGTTGTGGTCTATACTTAGTACTTAAACTTCTATCCACTCTCAATACCTCCAATTCTTTTTATATTTATAATATAAAAATAGGAGTGATATTGTTCACTCCTATTTTTTACTTATTTATTATCATTATCATCCTTTACATCTACACTAAATAGTTTACCTTCTAGTGTAAAATCATACTTCTCCAATACTTTCTTTAAATCCTCAGATTTTTCTTTTACACCTCTAGTTTTCTTATATACTATATCGGTTATTACTGTTAATGCTGCCATCATTTCTTCGGGAGTCTTATCACTCTCTAAAAATTCATTTAACACTTGAAACACCGGAACTCCAACCATCATTAATCCTGCATAATACCCACTTTCATACAATGAGTTTGAATACTCTTCTAAACTAAATACTTTCTTTGCCATAATTTAATTGTCCTCCTCCATATATTCTTCTTTTAACATATCTGATAATTCATCAGTTAAATCTTTATTTTCCTTTAATGCGTCCAATAATTTTGGTAAACCTTGAAATTTTAACGGTTTGTCATCATCTCCAATTAATACTTCTCCACTACTTGGATTTATTATAGAAAACCAAGAACCACTTTGAATTATATATTTATATTCTAAAGCTAATTGTACTAAATCGTATAATTTATTAATTCCATAGTAGTAATTTAACGTACAACTTCCACCCTTTCTATCGGGTTTACATGTCTTTGTTTTCTCTATAGAAACTTCTATAATATTACCTTGAGGGTTATTTGATTTCTTAGGTACTATATTACACTTAGCGTCTAAAAAGTCTCCCTTCTTGACCATAATTCTCATAGAACATAGATGACGCCAACTACGTCCACCTGGTGTTTGGAGACCTGCTCCATACCCACTTAAATTCTCTCTAACTTGGTTTAACCCTATTAACGTACAGTCATTAACAGTTAATTTAGGAGTTACTCTAGTAGAAAAATCTGCTAATAATTTAGCAATTCCCCCCATACTTTTCTTTTCTAAAGTTTCATCATAAATTTGTTGAGGTACTAACATAGGTAAAGAATCTAATACTAATAACCCCACTCCTCCACTATCTATTAAATCTAACGCAAGTTGTAATACCTGTTCCCCTGTTTGTGTTTCAGGTCTTATTAATAATAGCTTTTCTGTATCCACTCCTAAAGTTTCAGCCCAATCTACTTGAAGTGTATTTTCTAAATCGAAATACGCTACTACTTTAGGCCCATTCTCTTTAAACTCCTCTATTTCTGGAAGTAGTTTAGCAGCTGCTTTTTCTTTAGCCTTACCTCCGGCTAATAATGTTTCATATTCTACTTGATATTGTTTTAACTGTTCCTCGTATTCCTTTTCAAATATCTTCTGAGCATTTCCACATAGGTCTAATGTAAGAGTGGTTTTTCCTCCACCTTCCATTCCACATATCTCCAATACCTTTCCCCTAGCAATTCCACCATAAGTCATATAATTCATTCGAGGACTTGTAAAAGGTATCTTAACGTATTGTGTTCTAGCAATACCTTTTTTTATAATCTCTTCTCCAAGACCCTTATTAAGTTTATTTATCACTTCGTCTAGTCTTCCCATTTTTTCCTACCTCCTAATTTTCTCATAATTATACTATAGAAAAGGAGTGATTTTGTTCACTCCTTAGTTTTAAATCTCTATATTTTGTAACTTGTGTTTTATTTCAAACATCTCACATTCTTTTCTATCTATTTCTTGATTAAATACTTTAATTCTTCTAGGGTCAGATTCTTTTGCTCTCCTATCCAATAAAGTATCAATGTCATTCATTACCTCTAAAAATTTTCTTGTTAAATCATATGCAGTTGTCATTATATACTTTCCTCCTCTTTACTAAATACAACTTCTGATACTTGCATTTCATTTATTATATTAATTGCTTTTACTATTACACACGTTACCTTTAACGCTAAATCCCACACAAATCCCATTCTAATTGGACGGTGTACAAAATCTATTTCCAAATCTTTATTATCTACTATCCCTACTAGTGACATCTGTCCTATAGACTCAAGAGTTTTTCCTACTCCCTTACCAGGTCTTATCGGAACATCTCGCAAATTTATATTTCCTATCTCTTCCCCCGCACCTAAACACGCATCTACTGCAATTATGAATGAATTTTTGTGTTGTTGTTTTATCTCAGGCAATCTAATTGGTATATTTATAGCATGTATAGGATACTCCAAAGTTCCATATACATTATCCATACCGTACTGTTCTAATAATGTACCCACCATAGGGCCTAAACAGTCTCCAATACACTTATCAGTACCAATACATACTACAGCTAACGATTCCTTACCACTTTTAAAGAATTCAGATACTATCATATCTACCATATTATTGACCTTTTCTTGCTTTACCTCTTTTATATTAAATTCACTTACCCTCATACTCCTTACTCTCCCATCATTTCCCTTTTATATAATTCATACAATGTTTTAAAATCTTCCATAGTTAATATCACATACTGTTCTTTAGTTACCCCAAAATCTATTACTACTCCACTAAGAGATTTATTTTTCTGATACTGTTCTTTCTTTATAGTTGTTAACCAATCTTTTTTCACGGACATACTCGACTGTGGTTTTGTACAAGTTTTACACTCAAGCAATAAATAATCATCTTTAACATCTCCTTTATCAAAAGAAGTAGCACCACTATTCAAAGTACATTTCATGTTTAAATCTTTAGCTACTTTAGTTTCTTGCTTCTTTGAAAAATACCTAGTAGGTTTATCTGCCATTTAAACACCCCGCAATTCTCTGTAATTCATGGTCAATACTCATTGTATTAATTATGGCATAGCCATTACTCGAATAACAATAACTTAACTCATTTGCAATGTCTTTGGTAACACTATTATCCTTACTATCCAATACATATATAAAATAGTCATCCCCTAAAGTCATCTTGAACAGTCTTTCAGGTTCTTTTTTAAATATAAATATTCTATAGTTTTTAAATAGGTATTCTTTTGTAGTATTATTAGTTAATAAATTCTCAATAACCATATAATCATCTCCTCAATACTGACCTAATTTTCTTAACAATTCTAGAAATATAAGTACGATGTACTCCAAAAATATTGCTTATCTCTTGTTGTGTATAACCTTGTGCCAAATATCTAACTATTTGTTTATCTCTATCGTTCATTTTAGCGACTCTTATTTCAACATCAATTAAATCCGTAATCATATTCCAGTCAGTTCTATTTGAGGGAAGTAAATCACCTAAAGACTCTCTAGCTTCACCTTCTTCATCAGTCATGTTACGGTCAAGAGAATAAGAAGAACATACCCCTCCACGTTTAGCACTTTTAGGCTTACCATATACCTTAGAAAATTCATTAGTTACACCGTTTAATACACATGTGTATAAATAGCTAGAAGCACCTCCCTTGGGGTTTTTAACATAATTACAAATCCCTTTCCATAATTCTATATTTCCCCCAGACATAAGGTCTTCTTGTAGTGAAATACTACTAGTACCATAAAATTTGTTGATAACACCGGTTACAAACCCTTGATACTTACTATAGAGTTCCATAGTAGTGAGTGTTTCATCTACATGACTACTACTCTCCATTCAATATCACCTACTTTAATAAGTTAAACTCTACTACATAATCATCACAATTATCAATCTTATCAAACTCTCTTTCTAGTATTTCTAACCCCTCTGCCATTGTTTCTATATTCTCGTTGTTATATATAACATTACACTGTCCATCTTTTATCTTAATGTAATACATCTCCAATACCTCACTTTCTTATTTGTTATACTTATAATATAGAAACTAAATTAATTTTGTTCACTCTGAAATAAAAAAATGTGGGAAAAACTTCCCACATTTTAATTACTTAATCCCGCTAGTACCATAACCTCCACGAGAAATATCATCTAAATTCTCTACCTCAGTATAAACAAATTTATGAGTATATACTGGAACAGGTTCAAATTGGAATATTCTATCTCCATAGTTTATTACTCCATCCCTAGTACAATAAACCATTCCGGCCCACTCGTCGTTGTCTCCACAATAGGTGTTATCGATAATGCCAACACTATTTGTTAATATAAATCCGAAGTTCTTAAATGTAGAACTTCGAGGATACACATTAGCTTTATATCCAATAGGTAACTTCATTCCCACCCCAAGTTTAAAAAATAAAGTATCCCCTTTCTTATAGCTATGTGGAAATGAAACTTCTTCTCCAACCTTAGACGGTTCATTTGGAGGAGTATCAACCTTAAATACTTTACTTACTCTTAAATCAATACAATCCCCTTTTTCAGTTAGAACTAATTTTGGTAAATTTTTATCAAAATACTTTACAGATATAAATTTATTAAGTTCTTCGTCTTCCTTAACATCACCGTCAAAAAATTCAACCTGGTCCCAGAACATATACTGAATGTCCCCTACATCATCTATTATACGACACCCATCCCTATCAATTTCTATTACTGTGTATCTCCTACCTAATGTAACATCTCTATCCATTGTACAAACTTTAGTAACAATAACATGTCTAACCATTTTCATTATCCCTCCTTATTTCCTTTAAACTTAATACAATTTGTTCTATAATCTAATACTTTTTTAACACTATTGGCTACTAATATAGCATTTTCTATCTTCATTTTTAATTTCTTATAAGCCCTATCATAAGCTACTTCAATAAAAGTTTCTTGTAAAGCTACATTAAATGCTTCACTTGACTTATCTTTCACAGTACCTTTAGCTTTCATATAAGCATCTGCATAAACTTCTTTTTTTGCAGCTTCTGCAGTATCCTTTTCAACCCCAAGTTGTTCCAATCCAGACCCACAGAAATATATATTAGTTGGGATAAGAGTAGTATAATGTAGTAATTGTTCATCTGTTAAATTATCACTATCTTTTAATAGACTCTGCATAGTATCTATAACACTATCTAAATCCTTACTGTACTTGTTTACTATAGTATCAACAATTTTATTTAAAGTCCTACTATCATATTCTACTTTTCTTTTTATCCCTCTAGCTTGACTTTCATCTACACTATTTAATTTCTTTATCTCCTCTTCATTAAATCTCTCGCTCATATAACCTCCTAAATTTCTTCAAAGTCTATATAAGGATGTTCAAAATCTCTTAAATCGTCTATAAGTTTTAATATATTCACTCTAAATCTAACTCTCTTTTTCATACTGTCTACTCTATAACAATACTTTTCACACATATCCATATTAATACTTTTCTTTCCATGTGCTTTAAATAAATTTATAACATCAATAGGTACAAAATATACTGCACCATACGTATAAAAGTTCACTAATACCCCTGCTATGACTCCCTTGTTTTCTGACCATTTACTCAATCCTTCTACTTGATTAGGTCTAATTTTTGCAAAATCTAATCTTCTATCTTGAACTGCTTTAAGTTCAAAACAAAATAAACTAGGATAGTTATATACTAAAAAATCAAATGGATTATTACACCCTGAAAAACCATTGGTTACATCATGTAATCGCATTAAACCTTTTTCTAATTTAGTTCCTTTAAAACTTTCTCTAAAATCTGATTCCCACGTTTTACCACTATAATTACTCATTCTCAGTCTCCTCCAATGGATTATACTCTTTTCTACATTGCTCCTTATAGCAACAATATTTACACTTATCCTTTTCTTTTGGTGGCAACTCTCTTCTATTTATATATTCTTCCACATCTGCAATTTTATTAGCTATTTCTAATTTATCTGCTTCCGTTACATGATATAAAAATCCCTTATGACTTAATACTTCACGATTCTCATATAAGAATATTACATCGTTTATTCCTAAACCCATACTATAGCAAGTAGCTTGTTGTTTGTGTTTATCTACTACATCAGTAAGCTTATTAAAAATAAAACTTGCACATGTCTTTATCTCTAATATATAAATTTTGTCTCTAAATTTAATAATCCCATCACACATAAAACTGAGTTGATATTTAGAATTAAACAATTTAACCTCATTTCCAACTCGTTGTTTTATACTTGTTCCATACTTAGCAGTTATATTATTATCTTTTATATACTGTTCAGGGTCAATCCATTTAATTTCCCCATCGTTCTTAGACATTTCAATAAGATAGTTTTGTAGGGTCTCATGTCTCCAAGAACCATTTAAACAAATTGAGATACTTTGTTGATTAATATCTTCTCTACCAACAACACCACTTCTTAGATAATATAAATCTCTTTTACAACTATACATACCACTAGGTTTATAATAATTAGACCCGTGTTTTATATTATCTGTACTATTTACTATAAAATCATCTAACTGTTTAACAAACTGCTCTCCTACTCCCCCAACACCAGTCATGAATAGTTTTCCTAATTTACTTATAATAAATCACTCCCTATATATAGGAGAGAATAATATTCTCCCCCGACTAATTAATCTTCTACTGTTGCTAAAGCTATTTTAATGTGAGGTACTTCTAATGTTACAAATATATCATCTACAAAACCTAATTTCACCTGTTCCACAGGAATACCATTTAATAATTCTTTTAAATTCACAGAATTAATTCCTACCTCAACTATTTCTTTTTGAGTCTCAGGTACATTTATTACTTCATAGGAATCCTCAAAAGTTTGAAATTGTAGTATATTATCTTCTGATATAAGAACTAACTCCCCCTTATCGTAAGGAGATACAAATATCGCAATTCTCTCTAATGCTTTTGTAACTACACTTTTATTTATAGTACAAACATTTACTTTATTTTTAAATCTACTAATTACAGAACTTACATCTGGGAACATTTCTTTTCCTTCTAACTCTACTCCAAATATTACTGTCCCTTCACTTTCAATAAGAACTTGTCCTTCTATATACTTTATAACTACATCAACATCAGTTATAGAATTAATTAAATTCACTATTTCTCTTGATAATAATATTTTCTCCTCACTCTTTACTCTGTCATTAAAACATATTCTTCTCTCGTCTGTAGTAACTACCCCATTTTCTGATAATAAATATCCATTTAATGCTCCTGCGTTTGGGGAGTTAGAAACTGCAGATTTATTGACTGTACCTATAGATTTAATATCATCAATACCTACTTTAATTCCTTCTATATTATCAAATTTTGAGTAATCCGGTTGAGGATATTCTTCTCCTGTATAAATTTGTATTTTGTAAGTTCCATTACCTACAAGTTGTAGACAATCCTCCTCTAATTCTAATTCGATAACATCTTTACTTGTCTTATCTACAATCTTTGCAAATGTATCAGCTTGTACTATTACATCTATATCATCTACTTCTTCTTTTACTTTAGCTTTTATATAATTTACTCCATCAGTAGCCAACACACTTAATTGTCCATCTTTACCTTGAATATAATAATATTCAGTAATTCCGATATTTTTATTTACTCCACACTTACTAACCTTTCTCACTAAATTTTGTAATACACTAGTTTTAATTCTCATTAATTTATACCCTCCACATTTTAAAATAGTTTATTTTGCTTTCTTGTATGTTGTAATAATTTATTTGCATAATTAATTTGTTGTTGAGATAATTCCATTCCTATATAACTATGTCCTAATTTCTTACAAGCTATTGCAGTAGTACCAGTCCCCATAAAAGGGTCTAATACTAAGGATTTAGGTCTTGCGTATATATTCAAAAGTTTTGTACATAGTTCAGTAGAATACGTTGCTTTATTGTACGGATTTGAACCATCGTTATTAGCAGCTTCTATAAAATTGAATACATTCTCATAACGACGTTGTTCACCTTGTCCATCATTCACACATTTTTTATTAGTATAAAATGACTGTAATTCATGTTTACGACAAAATACAAAAACATGTTCACAAATTCTAGTAAGCTTATTACAACTCACATTATTAGGTAAAGCACTCTTTTTCTTCCATATAATATCGTCTACGGTCATCCACTCTGTATAATCCATCACAGTTGTTAATGTTCTCCATAATAGTGTAGGATTCTCAGAAGAGTATGACATATTATATAAAATACAACCACCGGACTTTATTACTCTATCTAATTTATCAAATAATCTTACTGAAAAATCTAAATACTCGTCATTAGATGTGAAGTCTTCAAATATATCATAACGTCTCTCATGATTTTTCAATCCTCTTCCCAAATCTCCTGAATTTCTTGCAGTACCATAAGGAGGAGAAGTTAAAACTAAATCTATTGAATTATCATCTACAATATCCAATAAGTTAATACAATCCCCTTGATAAATATGATTAATTTGCATTAATTATCCTCCTCGTCATTCATACTTTTTAAACTTTGTTCTTCTTGATACCTATTAACTGCCTTACACCAACAATCATAACACCTATCAACACAATGACAATCCGATTGAAAATTAGCTAATTCTCCATATACTTCTTCAGGACATTTAAAATAAATTAAATCTAAAACATCTTCAAGTTGGTCTAAATTAGGTTTAAACATCTTTTACCTCCCATATTTTTCTTATTATATAATCTTCACAATTCCAAGTATCATATAAATGATTATCTTTAACACACGTTAGATGTCTATCTATTAATACTAGATAAGTTCCCCTACTAAACTTTTCATGATTGTGTAAATCTAATACTCTGGCTTTTCTTCTTCCTACCTTAAATGGCGTACATTCCTCACACCCCTTATCTATGAGATAATTAGCAAAAGACTGTGGGTAACTACATAACCAACCAGGACTCTCTATTAAAGTGTAACTTACTAATTCTTGATACTGTAGTCTCCAGTCTTTATCAAATGCTAAAGACATTGCTCTGATAACACAATCTTGAATATTTAATTTTTTAGGGTTACAATTATATTCTATAAAGAAACCACTCATTTTTTTTACCTCCCTTACTTCTTATAGTAATAATATAGAAAAAGTAAGGGAGTTGTTCACTCTATTTTTAATATAAATTTTCTCTTGTATCTAACTTTCCATTTTTATATAATTCTATAATTTCATCAGCGTCATAAGACTTACCATACCAACGCACAGAAATCTCTACATCCGTAGGAAAAGGTATCTTACAATCAGGTATAGCATTACTCATTGTACTTGAAAGTATTTCACTACACCTCTTTATATTAGGTATTGGACACATACAAATAAGTTCGTCATGTACTTGAAGTATCATTCTTCCTCCTAATTCTCTAAATTCTTTATTATTAAACAATTTAACTTGTGCAATCTTAGTCTGAGTTGCAGCAGAACCTTGGATTCTTGCATTAACACACTGTCTCTCGGCATCTGCAATTACTCTAGTATTATCTATTATCGCATACCCCATTGCTCTTGCTTCGTCATATACTTTTTTCTTTTGACTCCACCATTTACAACTACTTAACTTATCAATAAAGTAGTACCATGTTTCATCATCTACATATTGAAGGTCATCTAACATATCCCACTCAGTTAAAGGGTCATAAGTAGGTAACTTAGTCACATCCTCTACAATTACGTCATACTTAGGTAACTGCATATCTGGAAGTCTTCTTTTTCTCCCCCACCTATCTTCAACATATCCGTATTGTCTAGCAAATTCTTGACTATCTTCAATAAATTTAGCTATTCCAGGAAAAGACTTGAATACCTTATCTTGTACCTCCTGTGCTTCTTGAGGAGTTTTATTAATTTGTTCCGCAATACTTGCGATTCCTCTGCCGTAATTTATCCTTTATACCCTCGGTTTCCCGATATTTATTAGGGGAGTAGACTATATCATCACCTCTAAATAGAGGGAAGAGTGCTTCGATTTAAGGGGTTCTCTCCCACCCGTACAAATAGGGCCCTACTCCTGTTGAGGAATCTCACCTCCAATGGGATAGTCGTTACATTACTCTTCTCGTTTCCAATAAAATGTATATCGTTTCTTTCCGAAATATTTTGAATCTGGTTCAATTGTTACTTTTATAGTTCCTACTATGGAACACTCAGCTGCTTTACTATAACCATTTGACCTTAACCACCTAGCTGCGTCTTGCATAGTTCTAAAAGTTTCAATCTTATTTCCATTATCATCGTAACAAGACACACTTATGACGGTTGAACCCTTAAATGGTTTACCCTTCATTCTCTCCGAAGCCAATCGTTTTGTCTCTTCTGAATGATGTTTGCCATAAAATGGATTCTTACAACCCACCCTAGTCTTAGCGAAGTCCGATATTTTCTTCCTAGTGGAATCACTCACTTCTTTACCAAGGTTCGCCTGTCTTATTTTCTCTGTTCTTAAAATTAATTGTTCTTCGGTAGCATTCTTAAACCATCTCTTAGAACTATCGGAAATCTTTTGTAGTGACTCTTCTGTGTGATGTCCTCCATAAAAACCTTCACTACCTACTAGTTGAATATTATACCCATTAGGTACAAGGGAATTTAATTCGTTTATATAATGTGTCTCCCTCTCTAACCTAATTGAATTATCACACTCCTCTAATAACTCTATGAAAAAGTTATTAGTCCCAAGTTCAGCCATAGCTTTATGAATCGCTTTATTTGACTTTCCTACCTCAGATTTATGTGCACTAAATCGGTCTTCAATTGAACACACACATTGTCCTACATACACTTTACTATTACAATAATTTCTAATTACGTATATATACGCCATACCACCATCTCCTTTAATGATAGTATAACATCTACCATAATTAATGTCAAGAAGAACAACACGGTATTGTCCTAGGTATTAAATACCCTTAGATGTTCACCGTTAGCAGTAATACTCTACTACACCGTTTTGTATACGTCCTCTCTTTTATTCATTAACAATCGCTCATTAATGGGGCCTAAATTAACCCAATACTATTGATTTTGCTTGACTTCTTCTTTCTTTGTATTCGGGAGGATTTTTACTTCCATCTTTAGCAAATTCACAACACTCTTCATAGGTTTTATCGAATGCTAAACTTGCTATAGTAGAATATAAATCCTTTCCTTCCATATAAGATTTAATCATGTTTTCATCGCCACACATATCTGCCATCAAGCGCACTTCTTGACCACTAAAGTCTGCCCCAAACATACAATATCCCTCTGGAACTGTAAACATTTTTCGTATTTCAGTATTATGACTAGGTATTTGTTGCAAATTAGGTGAAGAACAACTTTGTCTTCCAGTCTTAGCACCTAATGTATTATAATGTGCATGTATTTTACCTGTAGTTTTCTTAACCTGTTCAGGTAAAGTTATTAAAAATGCAGTCATTAACTTATCTACTTTTCTAAACTCTTGAAGTAACTCAGCTAGTTTGTGTTCATTTGCTAACACTTTTAATTCATCTTTTCCAGTCCCTCTAGGATTCTTTTTATTTCCATTATCCCACTTTAATACATCATAAAATAATTCAGCTAACTGTACAGGACTTCCAAAATTTATAGGATTTTCTAGCTTACTGCGATGAAACTTTTTATAATTATCTATTATATCTTGATATTTAGCTACTTCTTCGTTAATTGCTTCTGTAATTTCATCTAACTGTTTTTGATACTTGACTCTTAACATGTTACAATAGTCTATATCTAATACTACTCCGGTATTTTCCATGTCATTAACTACTTCTAACATAGGTATTTCTACTTCTCTAAAGATTTTATATACTTTACTCATATTAGGTCTTTCCATTACTTTTTTTTGAAATTTATATAGTTCAAATGTTTTAACAGGGTCTGTAGCTGCATATAAGGGAGCAATATCTAAAGGGATATTAACAAAAGAAACCTTATCAAATAATGTATTAAATGTTGCAATAGGTTGACTCTCTTCTTTAGCACTCACCAGTTTACAATATTTATCCCATAAATACTTTAATCCATGTTGTTCATTCTCATTTAAAAGACATCCTCCAATTAAAGTGTCCCAATATACTGGAAAATCTACACCTAGTTGCCAATAACAAACATGCTTATCAAATACTCCATTGTGTGTAATAAACTTACATTTGGATTCTACTAATCTTTTTAATCCCTCTGCCACTACATCTTTACTTAACTGGTCTTTTATAGGTTGACCTGTCATATAAGATATATGATTTATTGGTATATAACATCCTTTCTGAGATTCTGAATGTAAACATAGCCCTGCTATTTTACCTTCCATCCAATCCAATGAATCCGTTTCTGTATCTAATCCAACTTCTATATCTCTTACACAGTTATCTATATATTTATTAAACTCTTCTTCTGTCCTTATACAAATAACATCATTTTTCAAATACCCTAGTAATCTCTCTACTGTACTTCTAGCTAATTCTATTTTTCCTGATATAGTATTTGTCTCACCCTTTATCTTCAACTCAGTTTTATCATTTTTACGTTTTTCCTTTAGTCTACTTCTTCTACTTGCTCTATTAGAAGAACCTCCAAACAATGACCTTGTTGCCATTCTATCACCTCTTTCATATAATATTATATAAAAAAGGGAGTGATTGTTCACTCCCCAAATTTTAACTAACCTTAAATTGTTCCCACACTTCATTTACTAAAAAGTTAGAAAATAAACTTAAAGTAATTCTCTCCTCCTCAAGTTTATTATACATATAATGAAATGCAAAATAATTACCTCTTACAAAAAATTTACAGTCTAAATAGCCACGACATCCGTCTATAGACTGAAAATTAGCATGTCGTACAACTCCCCAAATTGTTCCAAGACGGTACATAAATCCATTAACATTTTAGTCTCCATATTTATTTTCTCCCTTTATCATTACTACTATTCAGATTTATTATCAACTCTTTCTCTATATACATTAACAACATCTTGTAAATCTATATGCAATATCTCAACTCCTGCAGGATTCAGAAAACTCCCACCTAACTCTTTAACTTCAACAATTAATTTATAAGGATTTTTAATATTATCATATATAGTTAGAACCTTTCCAAACCTAGTATCTTCTGAGGTTGAGTCATTATATTGTATAACATCCCCTACTCTTATTTCAACTTTATTCTCACTTTGGGTAATATCTGTTTCATGATAGATAAAACCTACGCACCTATTACAAGGATACGAACCTATTTCATTTTTAATATATTTACAACCCTTACAACCTGACATAATTATTCCTCCTTTTTATTACTAAGGGGGATAGCAATATCCCCCTATTTTTTCTAATATATATCGTCTTCGGTGTTTCTTCTATTTCTTGAAGGTCTTGAAGGTCTTTCACTTCTATCCCCTCTATCTCTTCTAGTTACTTCATTATTATTTTCATGTGCTACCTTATAAGTTCCATTTATAATAGCTTCCATATCTTCATAAGTAGCGTCAATTATAAATTTTTCTAATAAGTCAACTTTTTCTGGGAAATCCTCCAAAGTTTTTTCATCTACATCCAAAGGATAAAATTGGTAAGTAGTTGATTGACTACCCTTCTTACCATTTCTTTCAATTTCAATAGATTGAGCAACTAAGTGTTTCTTTCTATTAATTAAAGATTGAATCTTAGGTACAAAAGTTTTACCTCTTTCCCACAATTGAACTTCATCAGTTTCTTCATTATATAATTGTAAGAATAATTTTTCTTGTCTCATATTACCTTCTTGACATAAAGGACATTTATGAGTATCTAAGCTACCATCTTCTTGTACTGCAAGACAGTTCACGTATCTCTTTTTACCATTTAATTCTACTTGGTGTACTAGATAATAATCTAAATCGCTACCATCTTCTTGGTCATATAAAAATCTTACTTTTGCTACATCTCCGTCATCTGGTAGACTAAAGAATGTAGTTCCTCCGTTATTTGTATACTTCCCTGAGTTATTAATGTTGATTCTTGCCATTTTAAAATCACCTTTCCTTTTTAATTTTTTGAAGTTTTTCTTGTTTTATACTTATAATATAGAATTTGTAAGTTATTTGTTCACTCCAAATTTTAATAATTTAATCTATTTCTTTCATGTAATCTTAACTCACACTTTAAACTTTCTATTTCAGATTCACATGTTTCTAATTCATCATTTAATAAGTCTATCCTAGAAAGTAAATCACTAATTTCATTCTCAAGTTCTGCAATCATTTCATCTCTATCACGTAACAAAGCTATATAATGTTCATCACTATACACTTATAATCACTCCCCTAGACATAATTCTTTAAACAAAGGTAACTCATTCTTAATGTATTCACAAAATTCTCTCCACTCTGGTAATCTATGGTCTTTTCTTTGATTATACATAGTTTTTAATTGGCTATAATCTGTTGTAACTCTGGCAGTTAATTCTATACCACTTGGAATATTATATAATATCTCTAAGTACAACTCTTTAGCATACTCAGAAGACTTGTCTTCTAATTGATTATATTCATCACATTTCTTCTCTATTTTTTCTATAGTATCATTCCAAACATATTTATTAAATTGGGACTTCAAATCAAATTTTGTTATTTTGTGCATAGTACTTTGAGAACTAACTATATCTTGGAAGTGATACCTTTCCCATTCTACCCAAGCTTTATTTGTAAAAGTTAAATCAAAAGATACTCTAATCCCATTTAAATAGTTACCATGTCCACTACCTACTCTACATGTACCTAAATTTATTGCTCTCCTTATATGATTGCATACAAGTTGTTTCCACCTCGTATATCCATCTCTAACTGATTTAGGTTCTTTTGCACTTCTTGCTACACTACACTTACCGTACCAATCTATATATTGTCTAACCAAGGATACTTCATTTTCTATAGTTTCAGAAGTAACATTATCTGTTCTCATTGCATAACCACTTGCTACAATACTTTCATATAAATCATATACTTTTAAATTAGTTATCTTCATTTTCTATCTATAACCTCCTCAAACACTTATTTTTCCCACCATTGTTTTTTATCATCTTCTGTATAAGGTAAAAGTTTTCCATATCTAATACAGTAACTATCTTGAGAACAAACAATTGTCTTATTCTGATAGAATTGTTCATACTGTTCTCTAGTTAATCGTATATACTTACCACTTAGAGAACCATATAGTACTTGTATATCAATTAATGCCCTAGGATTTACATATACAATATCCTCTACAGGACTTTTACTTTCATTCTCTTTCCATGCAACAATTCCAATATTATCATCAAATACAAAATATTGTTGTAGTTGTATATCCTCCCAACAAGGATTCTCTCTAACTCCCTCCATTTAAACCCTCCTATTTTCTATATTTAATTGTTAATAGCAACGCAATACCTGCTATAATTGCAACTATTTTTATTGTAATATCTATCATTATCCTAAATAGATGAACATCCAATTAGAATCACCTCCTACTTAATTCTTTCTACCATTGATATACTTTGTGTTCCTGTAGTAATTATATATTCTCTATTTGTTTCTTTATCCTTAACTATATAAATAGAAACAACAGTATCTAATTGCTCATAAGACAATAATTCAAAACTACTGTCAAAATAATCCCCTTCTAACGTTCTCACGTCATCTGTAACTGCATGTGAGGAGTCCGCCCTCGTAGTGTTGTTCTTTTGATAGGATAAACTATCACCACAACTTACCATAAATATTGTACTCATACACAATAAACCTGTTATCAATAACTTTCTCATAATTATCTTTTAAACCCCCCTATTCAATCTCTATAAATCTAATTCAATCCACTAATCAGTTCTCAGTATTAAAACTGATTTTTCTAAGTGTAAAGATTATTATTAATGCAAGTATCAGCCCCATATTACCTCCTTATGAATCAAAACTAACTGCAACTCTATGAGCCTTACTGTACAATTGAATCTGATTGTCTTTTCCTAATTCGCATACAGATGAGAAACCATCAACAACATCACCGGTTGCTAAATTAACTAACCTAATTGGATATTTTTCGTTGAATATATCATATACCACCCAACATAACTTAGTACCATAAGATACAACATCTCCTATTTTGATACATGAATCATTTTCATTAACAACTACTCTCATTTTATAAACCTCCATTACTACTTCCTATACTCATAATATAAAAAAGGGAGTGATATTGTTCACTCCCTTTTTTAAAATTTAATGTTTTATATTTTTCCAAGAATTATCATAAGGTCTTTGGTAGAATAAGGTATTAGCATTTGGATGTTCACTCAATAATCGATAATAATTTGCTACTATAGTATTACTATCTAAATAATTGCTCCAACCTTCTCTAAAAGAGTCATGAGACTCTACCCACAATACACACTTACTATCATCTGTTCCCTGAGGATTTTCTGTACCTACTACCATGATGTCCTGATATTTCTTTAGTAAGTCGTGGGGAGTAAATATTACTTCTCCATATTGGAATAATTCGGGAAACCTTTGCATTGTATTAGTAAAGAAACTACATCCCTCACAAGGCAATTCTATATGTTTACACGCGTCCCACCTCAATCCTGTAACTCCACAATCTATTAACTCGTGTATAAAGGTATTAACTTTAGATTGCAATTTACTTCCCCACATATCCAATGTAGGAAGACCCCCTACTCTATAATGAGTACTCTCATACCTACTCTCATAATTTTGAACTAATCTACTTTCATCATAAAGAAGTCTTATTAAATTGCTTCTACCCAAGTCTGTAGTAGTATGATGTGTCACTATATCCACTATTAATCCTAGACCGACTAATTTACACCTATTTGCAAGATTTCTCAAACTAGTAATATTTGCAATTTTATTACCTACAGTTATATCCGTAGGTTGATATAAATTCCACCAATCTGTTATTTCTTCTCTAATAGACTGTACTGGGGATATTTGAATATCAGTAAATCCACATTGTAATGCTCTGTATAATAAATCATAATTTATTGTGTCAACATTCATATCAGCTAAATGTAAAATTCTATGTTTCATATTAAATCTACTCCCACCAAATCTTTTATATTAAAGTATAATAAAGATAAGGGTAAAATATACCCTTATCCCACTAAAATTATACTATTTTTCTTTAGACTTTCTTCTACATTTATTTCACGTTGATTTCTACTACCTTTGTGAGCCAGAGTTAAATCTTTTTCTTCTTGTACAAACTGTCCATCAATTAATATTTTACATTCACGTACCACATTTAATCTTTTTGAGTCTTTAAGGATAGTTTCCCAAGTATATCCAGTCCACATTAAAACGTCTTTTCCCGATTCTTTTTTTACTCTTATAATAAAATCTCTTAAAACAGTTAAATCTTGTTGTAGTGGTTCTCCTCCAAGAATACATAGATGTTTAACATAAGGATATTTTACATACTCGATTACCTGGTCTTCCACTTCTTTAGTCCAAGGATGACCACAATTAAAATCCCAAAAATCTTTGTTCTGACAGTTTAAACAATGGAATTTACATCCGGAAAAGTATACACTAACATTAATACCAAATCCATTTCCTACATCTAAGTTTTTAATATCTACATAATTCATATAAATACCTCTTATAAATGTTTTACTCTGTTTAATATGTCTAATAATCTTCCAGGTGTCCACTTAGTTTCAGCTAAATATCCGCACGTTCTTCTTACTACACTTAATGTATCCTGATTTCTGTTACCACAGTTAGGACATACCCACTCTAAAGTCTTAGGGTCATTATCCATTACACCACTATAACCGCATTCTCCACATACATCACTTTCAAAATTAATTTCTGCATACATTATTGTTTCATACATATATTGAACTACTTGTAATAAAGCTTCTTGATTTTTTGACATATTATAAGTCTCTACATAGCTTACTGCTCCACCTGTTGAATACTTTTGTAGTTCCCCTTCTATTGCCAATTTATCAAAAGCATTTATTTCTTCTTGTATATCCACGTGATAAGAATTAGTTACCCATAACTTACCTTTACCACAAATACCTTCAATTTCCCCAAAATCTCTAATTAAAGCTTTAGAGAAAGTTTCTGTTGTAGATTCTTGAGGTGTTCCATATAATGCAAATCTTAACCAAGGTTTTTCAGTTTTCCATTCAGTACACTTATCTCTTAAATGAATCATTATCTTTTCAGCTAAATCAAATCCATTATCAGTAGTATGAGATTTACCGATTAACACTTTTACGGTTTCATATATTCCACTATACCCTAATGTTACTGTAAATCCTCTTTCATCTATTGCTTTTATTACATCATCTTCTGGATTTAATCTTGAAATCGCCCCATGTTGCCATAGAATAGGTGCTTCTTTTGCTTTAACTCCCTTCATTTTATTATATCTCCATTCACCAACCCACCTACAAGCTTCTAATCTTTCATCTAATATTTCCCAAAATTTATTTATATCACCTTTAGCGGATAATGCTACATGAGGTAAATTTATAGTACATACTCCCAGATTTCCCCTTCCGTAGAATATCCAATTTCCATCTTTATCTTGAAAAGGACTTAAAAATGCTCTACAGCCCATACATGAGAAAACATGTCCTACGTTTTCTTTCATCTTCTTAGCTGAAATATAATCAGGGTTCATCCTTAAACTTGTAGATTTTACTGCTAATTGAGTTAACCAAAAATACTCACTACCTTCATAAGTATTATTTTCGTCTAAGAAATATAATAACTTAGGAAACGTTTGTGTGGCTTTAACACCATTCTCATTCTCTATACCTTCAATTCTTTGATTAAAGAACTCTTCTGCCAACATTGCTACTTCACGTTCATACCCAGGTCTCTCGGATAAATATATAGCTAAACTTATAAAAGGTGCTTGACCATTTGTACTTTGGATTGTAGATATTTGATAATTAAATAATTGAACACTATCCTTAATTTCTTTCCTTAATCTTCTTTCTACTATTTTATCTTTACGTTCTTTAGATAGTTCTGGATAGTCTGACTCTATCTCTCGTCTTATCACAGATTCTGACTTTCTTACATATGGTGCTAAATGTGATAATGTCATTGTTTGTCCACCATACTGATAACTAGCTACTTGGGCAGATATTTGTGTAGCAATAGTCATTGCAGTTCTCAATGTATGAGGACTATGAATCATCTTTTTATTTATTACTGTTCCATTATCTAACATATCTTGTAAATTAACTAACTCGCAGTTGAACATATCATTAGCACCATAGTCCATATCATGTATATGAATTACTCCTCTATCATGTAACTCTAATATATCTTTAGGTATCATCTTTCTAACAATAAATTTAGATACTTCCCCAGCCATTAAATCACGTGTAGTAGATATTAATTGGGCTTGTTTATTAGAATTTTCTAACATAACTTCATCATTACTAAAATTTAATAACCCTTCTACACTTTTAATTAATTTAGAATTCTCTTCCCTAATCTCGGTTCTTTTTAAACGGTACTCTTCGTATTTTTTTGCAACTTCGGGATGTGATTCTTGCAAAACTTTGACAACTATATCTTGAATAGCTTCCACATCACAAATTTCAGAATCTAATTTTGACAATTCCGATACTACTGAACCTGCAACATTTATATATTCATAACTACTAGTGTACCCAAGTTCCTCAAAAGCCTTTCGTAAAGCTTCTATTATTCTTCGTGAATCAAAGTCCTTAATTCTGCCATCTCTTTTTCTTACTTTACTAATCATGTTAATGCCTCCTACCTTCTCATGTAAACGTATTTAGGGACAACCTCACCATAATCATTTATTACTATAGGGAACTGTGCATGTCCTGCTTTTCTAGCTAATTCAAAATAGTAATCTTTTTCTACCTTACTTAAATCGTCATAGTTTTCATATCTGTATTTTATATGTTTCTTATCCAAATAGTTCAAAGCTTGTTGACATTTACTACATCCGTCTAAACCTATAACTAACATCATGTATAAATCCTCCCTTTTACATCTTACTTATAATATATGAAATTTCATAATTTTGTTCACTTATACTTAATAAAAAGGTACACTACATATAGTGTACCTCTTAGTTTTATATACTCTATATAGCAAGTCCAAAACTTACCATCTTTTCTCTTATTCTCTTATTATACATAGCAATAGCACTTCTACCTACCCCTAATATTTTAGCAATATCTACACTCTTTAGAGATGGATATGATACGATTAAAGATAAGTACTCTTTTTGTTTATCAGTTAAGTTTAGTGATTCTATTAAAGATACTAACTCATATTCATAAGTATCTGTTGTAGAACAAGCAATCGCAATCTCTGAATCTACTTCATCTAAAGACATTGAATTATCCTTCTTGTCCACTTCTTGTTCAAATCTCTCAGACTTTATTAAATATTCATAGTCTCCCTTTCTTACCCTTTGAGCCTCTGTTCTAACAGAATTGTATACACAATTAGTAATATATGGTATTAACTTAGTACCTCTTGAAATATCAAAATTTTGTAACCCATTTACAATACCCTCTAAAATTGATGAATCTCTGTCATCTTCACTGATAAGAAAATTGAACTTACTAACCTTACTTGTAAAAAGTTTATAGTTGTTACAGAAAATGTAAGCAATAATGTTAGTTTGTTCCTTAACATTTTTAAAGTTTTTAACCAATGAGATGTCATCGTGTCCTCCTGTATACTCTCTTGATAAAGTTTTAAAGTTTTCAAAAGTGTTCATACTGATAAAATCCCCCTCATAAATCTAATATTTAATTGTGTCCCTCAATACCTTGTCTATGTTTAATATTATATTATAATATCTTACCCTTGTCCACACATTTTTAGAAAATATTTGTAAAAATATGCACCCTTACCATTTTTGCAACAGTAAGGGTATTCTTCTATATTTTTTCGTATATTACTTCATTAACCAGACAGTATATACTGTACCCCTTTTTATTTACTTCGGTAATTACTGAATTAGGTATAAAGTATCCATACGCATTAGTATTAGTTAATATTAGATTGGACTGTATATATTCCTCTAATTCTTTATTCTTGGGTGTCAAGTGTCTGTGTATAATATTTACCATTAACTTCAACCTCTTACTTTATCTTACATACCTTTAATTTATTATCACTTAATTGACTTCTTATCTCTAAGAAACCTTTTACAAACTGAGAAGTATTTTTAAATCCTTTTGGATTAAACTTCCCACTATTTAACTCAATCATAGTAACAGTTCTCTTATAATCTAAAGCTAGTTTTAATTGTGCTAGTTTCATCTGAGTTCCAGTTCCTCTTATTTCTACAGTTTTATCCCCCAATAAATATTTTATTTGATACTCTTTAAACTTCCATCCTATAGCATTTTCTATTTTTGGTATTAATGTTTTATCTACCATATTAAAATCTCCTTATTAATTTATTCTTTTTATACTCATAATATAGAAATAACTTCCAATTTGTTCACTCTGTTACATCAATAATTATTTCTGTTTTAGGAATTTTTAAAAGATTGTGTAGGTTTGTACCTACACAATTTCTACCAGTTAGTTTTATATCTTTTGTACCAAGTTCATAGGTCTTCCTCAACCCTAATCTATTTTGAGTTATTATTTTCATTTTCCCTCACCTTATCTAATATATTTTTACATACATGATTCACCACTTCTTCCATTACTGCAGGACATAAAGCCCTTCCTAATCTTTCGTAATTTTTGCTAGGAGTGTCATCCAATACAAAATCATCTGGAAACCCCATTAATCTTCTAGCTTCTCTCACACTAATCCACCTATTTAACATCGGGTGCATTAAAGCGTGTGTTGCGGTAACTGTATATGAGGGAACATCCCATTTATCTCGCCTAAATGCTGATTCAAATATATTAGGATAATACTTTTCTTGAATTTCACGTATCTCCTTAGACCCTGCTAATGGAGGTAAATAATTATCCACCATTTCTCTTAATTTACTTCCCTTTCGGTAGAATGTTATATCTCCGTCTTTATCATCCATATATTCTTCTATAGCTTCTCTACAAGTCATATATTTACCGTTACCTAAAGGGAATGTAGGATTTATTTTTAAATCCTTTCTCACCCCAATAAATATAAGTCTTTCTCTTTTTTGAGGTACTCCGAAATTACTTGCATCTAAAACCTTACAATCAATTTTATAACCTATTTTTCTAAACTCTTTTCGTATCTTTACAAGGACTTCGGAAGATTTCCCCATTGTCAATCCTTTTACGTTTTCAGCTATTACTACTTTAGGTCTTATATCATTTACTATTCTTATAAATTCAAAGAATAAATCATCTACTCTTTGTACTGTATCGGAATACTTCTTTTCTATTCCCCACCCATTTTCTTTTAGACCGTTTGCACTAAATCCACTACATGGAGGACTTCCATAGACAATATCTACTTTATCAACTCCCCCAAGTCTAAGTAAATCTTGTCCTGTTATATTTCTTATATCATCTAATAATACGGGAACTCCTTTATGGTTCTTCTCATAACATTCTTTTGCTGATGGTATAAATTCATTTACCGAAACTATCTTTACTCCTGCTGCCCTTACTCCCATACAACTTCCTCCAGCACCTACGAATAAACCTATTGCTGTATATCCATTTAATGGAGTTTGTTCTATCTCGGTCAAATCTTTATAAGATTTCATTAAGCAATCCCTCCTTTATTAATTATATTTATTATATAAAAAAGAGGAGTGAAATGTTCACTCCTTAAAATCAATACTTTTGAATAAATCCTTCTCTTACTTTCATCATACCAAAGGAATTTTTAACTAACCACATACTATTCCATCCACCTTTAGTTTTATCCCACTCTACAAGTAACTTAGAATCTTCTCCTAGTCCTAAAATTGGGATTAATTTACTCTCTAAGTCTACTAAACTCATAGCTTCGATTTCACATACATTATTAAGTTTTGTACTAATATAAGGATACTCAAAATATTTAAACATATTTACCCCCTTCAAAAAATCGTTTAATCTATATTCTCTAAAAATGGTGCTAACTCAGAAATAGTTAAATGTTTAGTACTTCTAGCGAATCTATATTCTGCCATACAACCATCGCTATGTAGCCAATCGCCACACATTATTATACCATCACATCTATCAAGTAATTCTAAACAAGCTTGTATATCATCTTCGTACTTCCTACTTCCATATAATCTACCAAATTCTAATACAGGACATATAAATACATATTTACCTACATACGTAGTATTTAATGTATCTACAATTTCTTGTATTCTCTTATAATTTGAATATTTATTTTGAAAAGGATGACTTACATACATAACTCTCATTACCTAAACTTACCTCCATCACGTTCACATTCTCTCCAAATATCATTTAATATACCCACACATGTCTTATGTTTATTTACATTTATTTTAGGATTATTGGTCAATAATTCTTCAAATAGTTCCCTTGCTCCAGAATTCACTTGAAATGAACTAGGTTTCCTTAGTAAGTCCCAAGTATCAAACTCCTGCCTGAATGCCATATAAATTGGATACTTAGGTTTAGGAGACGTACATTGTTTGTATGATAACCCATAAAAATGTTCTCTAACTTGGTTATCTCTGTAAATGTCTACAAATCTAATATTGTACTTAGCAAACATATCTACAAAAAACTTATAGCTGCCTCTATAATCATTATGAGTATCAATATATCTAGTCTCGTTTAATTTCCTTATTCCACTAAGAGTTTTATTGGCACTCATTTTTCCATATAGTCTTGTATTAAAACATAAATCATCAGCATTCAATCCACTTAATATTATACCTTCTTTTACATATTGAGGTACAAAACTCATTAATGCTTGACATTGTACACAAGTTTTTATATGATTTTTAAAGTAGACACTTTCGATATTATCATATATAATTTCCTTGGATAGTTTGTACATTGACTCAGATGTAAAAGATATAGGAATTTCTACTAATTGTACATCAAAAATATTACATATTTTTCGACAAGACTGTAAGTCTTCGCTTATAACCCCTTTTAAATGAAACGTGTAGCAAGTAGGTTTTATTCCTATATCTAAACAAGCTAGAAGAACAGACAGACTATCCATTCCCCCACTTAATAACAAACCTACCTTACCATTGTATCCTATAGTCGCATTTAATGTTGCAGTATCTAAAATGTCTCGTAAATCACTCATTAAATTTCCTCCTATTTTCTTAAAATCCATCCTTTGAAGCAACCTAATTGAAAAAATGGAGTAACCTTGAACCCACATTTTTTAAACATTTCTTCATTTTCCTCACTCGTTAATGGAGTCATAATTCCTACTAAAGATTGAGTTTTATCATATAATTGTTGTGGATTTAATCCATTAAAATACTTATTTGACTGATAAATAGTATCAAACATAGCTTGGTCATTACCTGTTTCTTGTAATATTTTCTCTACAACTATCATAGCACCATTATTTGTTAAATGGGTAAAACAGTCTTCTAGTGCAATACGTCTATCACCTAATGGAATAAATTGTAGTACTAGAGAAGCTACAATAAAATCAAAGTCTTCACTAATAGGTATTCCATAAGATATATCAGTTTTACAACAATCAAAATAATAATTATCATTAAATCTTTCTTGAAGTTTACAAAACATATCATTTGAATTATCAATAACCCCAAAAAGTGAAATACGATTTTTATTGCAGTTATAAATAGCTTCGGCTAACTCTCCTGTACTTGCCCCTAAATCTAATACCTTGCCATTATGTGGTATAAAGAAACGTGATAAACTAACTATATAATCTTCAAACATAGAATACCCAGGTACTGACTGTCTTACATGCTCTTCAAAGTTATCTGCAATACCATTATCAAAAGTCCAATCTTCTACTGTAGCCATTATTTATTCCCCCTTTAATATTTGTTGTAATTGAAATAATTTTTTCATATCTCTATAAAAAGTGTCTAAATCTTCTTCGTTATCAAAAAACAATTTAGCTGATTCTTTCCTATTTCCCTGCTCGTCTTTCCCTTGAGGTACATATTGAACAACTCTATAAGGAGTTAACTCAAACCTTCCTATAAAATTGCTTCCACTCATAAACCCTACATTTACTGTAGTTCTATCTAATCTTTCTTCGGGAGTTAATTTATTTTCAGATACCTCCCTACTAGTGTTTTCATCATTAATAGTCTCATTACATTCAACTTTAACTTCACCTTCATCTTCAACAGTTTCGTCTACCTCCGGTACTACATACCCACTTTTAATAAATGCTTCCTGTAAAGATGTCATAACCCCATCACTCAAACTTAAATCCTCCCCCTCGTTAACATATATATTTTTATAATACTCCTGAACATATTTTGAAGAAGTATTATAAGGTACACCTAAATCACGAACTACTTTTTTAGCAATTTGATTTTTGGAAAGATTCTTAAATAACCTCTCATTGTCTTTACAATACATATAAACTTGGTCTTTAACTGTAGCCATTAAATTAACACTCCTTTTTTCTTAATAATAATTTTAATTTATTTTCTTCTTCACGTGTTAATCTATTGTTATGCTTTCGATTTTTTAATAAATTTAAAATTTCTACATCATTTTCTCTCATTCTTAATAACCTCGATTATTATTGGAAACCAACTCCCATAATCCCTCCAAACTTCTAATAAAAACTTTTCCAATTGATATATATTAGAAAAATGATATTCAAAACAATGTATATTAGCCACAAACACCAATGTACTATCTTCCCACCTTCCTAACTCCTATATACCAATCATATGTTAATTCTAATATTTCATCATCAGTTAAATCGTTTATATCCTTTCCTTCTTCTTTTACCCAATCCGGATATTGTATCTGCCTTATATTTACACCTTTCAGATAAGAACTATTTAGTATCTTTGAAGTACCAGTGTACCCAGCTTTATCACAATCCAATGAAGTAACAAAATAAGTTACAGGTATTCTCGATAATAATCTATATTGATTTCCTCCTCCTGTTCCCATAAGTGCTACAGCTAGTTTCCCTACTTGCCAATATCTTATAGCATTTAATACGGATTCGCATATATACACTTCTTCTCTACCATTTTTTAAAATCTCTTGTATACACTCATATGCACCCCAAATAAAGTCGGTTTTAATCTCTTCTGTTTCCTGCATATGAAATCTACTATTAACACTTCTACGTGAAATATATCCCACATTACCTTGTAAATCTTTCACGGGAAAGGTTAGGGTTTGGATATTAGGGTCATACCCTATATCAAAATAATCAATATAGTAATCATCTAAATGTCGTTCATACATATAGGGATGAATATTTCTATAACTATCTAATTCAGTTTCTGTAATTACAGAATGTTTTTTATTTAATCTAGTTCTTCTATTTAATTTACTTGGAATATTAACAGATGAACCCAAAGCTTCTTCTACAGTATAATGTTTTCTAACCCAAGCTATACCTGCAAATCCTCCATCATGTTTACCTAAACATTGAGATATAAACTCAAATAAATTTCCCGATGAACCACATCCAAAGCAATGAAAATATCCAATAGGTACTACTCTATCCCTCTTTTGAATAGTATGTGTAGTTATTGATGATGAAGGATTTTTTTCATTATGATAAGGACAACACACCATAATATAGTCATTCTTATAGGAGGTTTTGCTACTTAATAGACCCTCAGATATTAATTGATTTACTACATCTGCTACTTCTACATGTATTAATAATCCACTAACTTTTATCATTATATACTCTCCACCAAACTATATATTATATCGTCAATTTTTACAGTATAATGGTCTAACAGACCACGATTATAGCAATATTCATAAAAAGTTAACCATATCCAAATTTCTTCGGTTTGTGTTACATATTTCTTCGGTAAAATTGCAAAATGTTTTCGCCACTCTTTGCCATTTCGTTTTCTAAAACGTATCATAATAATTACCTCCCTATTTTATAGTTATATTATACATAAATAGTTAAATTTGTTCACTCTAAAATAATTTACCATTCTTAGAGAATTGTTGAATTAATATTTCAGCACCCTTACTAGTAAACTCAATTGCGTTTCTACGTGTAGCTGTAACTAACGTAATATCATGTATTATTACTTCATTATTCTTTTTACTATACCAACCCATACTAAAACAGTAATCCTCTATCAATCTTCTAGGAGTATCTGTACAACAAGATATATCAGTTAGAGTAGTACCTTTTACTGTACGTTTTTCTAAATTATTTACGTCTATTGATAACTTAACTACTTTATCAGTTAATTCTTTTACTTGAGATTCAGCCTTTAATCTACCTTCCTTTTCTTCCTTTATTCTATTTGCAGCTTTTATCATTAAATCTGGGTCATTTAATAAATCGTCTGTTGCATACATTCCGTACTTCCTTATAGATGGTAATACTTCATCTGTTACCCAATCTTGAAACTTTTCAGCTTCTTTCTTTTTAGATTTAAATATTAATTTATAAACTCCACTTTCTGTTAAGAAATTCTCCCCAGTATTGTGTAATTTTCTAAAGTTACCATCTGTCACTTTAGAATTTGTAAGCTTAATAACTTGGTTTTCATTCATTCTAGTAATAGCTTTTCTAACCCCTTCTGGAGAAATATCTAAACACTCTCCAACATGTCTTGGATTGAATAATACTTTCCCATTCCATTCAAATACTTCAACTTCCCTATCTTCAAAAATCATTAACATATTAATTCCCCCTACATATTGAACATTTCTTTTAACACTAATCCAATGTTGAAATTATTGGTATTGTCATCAGTAACTCGAATAAATCTACATTTTAGAGTAGTTTCAATCTCTTTTTGACGACCTTCATGTGCTTCATAACTATATCCTAGATGGTCATTTTCATCATATTCGATAGCTAAGTTTAAAGTAGGAATATAATAATCTATCCTATATGAATTAATCTTGTATTGACGGATTCCAATTAAATTAAATGGTTTTAAAGTCTCCTCTAGTTGGTCTATAAATTCGATTTCTTTACGAGAAGTTACTACAAATTTTTCTCTTAAATTCAAACTCTTAATTAATTCCTGTTTCCGAGTATTTCGTAACCTGCTTCTTTGTATCAAAGAAAGAACTCCTCTTTCAGTTATTATCCAACTATCTTGTTTTCTTCCTAAGTTATCTATTATGGGCTGTTTCATTCTATCTTCGTCATCAACATGGTCTTGAATCGCTTTAGTAGGTCTAGCATACCCTAAAACTTCTGCAACATCTTTACCAACTAACCAAGGTTCTCCATTAATTTCTACTACACGTACCTTCATATCTAATTCTTCATTTGTAAATAGTTGAATTTTACTTTGATTATCCATATAAATAATCACCCTCCCTACTATTTTATACTCATAATATAAAAAGAAGGAGTGAATTGTTCACTCCTAAAATACATCTTCTGAATTAGTTGATTGAGGTCTTTGGGGTCTCTTTGGTTTAAGGTTGTCCGCCTTTCCACTAGTAAGTTCTTCAAATTCCCCTATATTTACATTCCATGAATATCTTGCGGAAGTGTTCTTTCCCATAAACCTAGCTTTCTTAACTTCTAATTTTAGTTCTCCTTGTTTGGGTTGACAAATTGAGATTGCAGTAGTACAGACTCTACCAATGTCATCACTATCTGCAATATCTTTAAGTTCAGGACACTCATTCTCATTTTCCTCAGTTCCTGTATCTCCAGCATACCTATTTGCTTGACACATTAATACAATTGGAGTTCTAAATTCGGAAGATAAGTGAGCCAATTGGTCAGTTATCTTCTTATATTTTAACTTAGTATTTTGACTAAGTTTTCCATCTTCCTCCATTTCAGACAATTGGTCAATTATTACATAATCATATTGTCCTCGTTGTAAAATTCCTCTCAGTTCACCTACCGTTAATTTTTTATTACTAAGGTGGTCTTCTGGAGTAATTATCTCTATTTCTCCGTTATATTTGTTCTTATTAGCTAATCTTAGAGATTTATAATCTTTCAAGTCGGTTTCAGTTAAATCGTATACCATTAACTTATTATTAGGGTATCCAAATAATAAAGTATCTAATCTATAGTTAACATGTTCCACAGGAGATTCCCCTGAATAGTATAATACTCTATTTCCTCGTTTTAATGCTTCTACTGCCATCTTACAAGCCACCCAAGATTTACCTTGATTAAGTCTGGCATATACTACACATAGTTCTTTAAGTGTTTGTAATCCACCAATTCCTTTATCAATAGATTCAAAACCTGTAGGTATTATAATATCTCTTTGTGTTACCTTATCTTCTAACACTTCAATTTGTTCTTCTGCCTGTTCTTGGTATTTGTAACTTTTAACCTTCCCATAAATTATTTCAGTATGACTTCTACAAAACTCTGCCATTTTTTGCATTGCTTCTTCCGGTTCAAGTTGGGCATTAGATATAGTTTTATTTAACATGTTATTGAATTCATGAGTATAAAAATAATCTATCTGCAACTGTCTAGCTAAAAGTTGTGGGTCTTGAACTTCTTCACAAATATAAAAATCTTCGTCCCAATCTATTACAGTATCTACTACTGGCATTTCTTTATATTCTTCTTCAAATTGCAATATTCTTTCCATTAAACTTGCAAAATCTCCAAACATTTCGGGAATTAGATTATATTTTTTATATTCATCTAAATTTCCCTCACTTAATAGAAGGTTAATCATTTGTATATGTGCGTTTGCTATCGTAAGTTGAGCCATTATTTATCCCCCCTTCTATCTCTACCAGTCAATAGTATATGATGTTCTGGTCTACAACTTCCCCATGTCCTTGAGTATAGTAAATCATTACCTAATTTTTTATATAAATTGGTAGTTTCTACATTTTCATCATCACTTAAAGACCCTGATACATTAGAAGTATAGATAGTGGATAGCTGATTTTCTAATCGATACTGTACAATATTATATAATATCATTGTAAAATCTTGAGATAAATTTATATAACCTACATCGTCCAATAACAATAAGAAACATTCAGACATATTTCTAATTAATTCAGTAAATTCTATAGAATATCGGTTAATGGAAAATAACTGAATTAGTTTAGGCATTCCTACATACATTACTGTAGGATGTCCATAGTCATCGGGATGAATATAATAATAAGTTTTAATATACTCCTTTAATAATTTGATTCCAAAAGAAGTTTTACCGGTTCCTGTCTTCCCACATATAAATACATTTAACCCCTTATCTGTAAATTCAGCAATGTTATTTTGTATTTTTTTTAACTCTCTATACGCTTCTAACTCCCCCTTAGTTTCAGGTTTAAGGGTTATTGGAGCATATATAAGATTATCGGGTATACCACTCTGTTCAAATTGATGATAAATAGTAGCATACCACTTACTTCCATATTCTTCTAAAACTTCTGGAAAGGGACAGTTATCCCTTTTAATACTCCATGTATACATTAAAATTCCTCCACTTCATCATCTGCTAGTTTAGTATCATCATTTAATTTATCAAATTTTTCTTTATCTACTTCACCTGCTTTTACTTCTTCTTTCTTAGTATACTTAATTTTCTCATTTTTAATTCCATTTACTAAACTTACCATTAACCAATCTACATGTAGATGTCCTGCCCCAAATTTTTTACCTTCGGAATAACCTAAGTCATCGTATTTCTTAAATAAGTCATCTAAAACATTATGTTCATACCAATCTCTATCCTCTTGACTATATATATTAAGATTAAATATTTCGAAAGATTGTCTTAACTCGTAGTCCAATTTCTCATTCTTAATCTTGCAAGTTTCCCCATAATATCCTTCATATTTCACTTTAAATAGTTCAACTAATGCATTAGTTACTCTTGGTAATGGTTTCTTCTTTTCAAAATATTTTGCCATATGGACTCCCCCTTTTTCACAATAAAATATGGCTCTTTTTAAAGTCTTCCCACTATAAATATATCTAACATTTAAGTGGAGATTTAATTTTAAATTTATCTCGTCTATATTATTTTTAATAGTTCTAGTTCTGTTACCAGTTCTACCTGTAAGTCCTAATATCCTACATAAATCGCTAAATAAAACCCCAGTATATTCAATTCCGTCTTTAATCTTCTGAGTTTCAATAGCTTTATCATTTAAACAAATAAAACTATATAAAGCTAAAGCTTTTGGAGATAATGCGTAAGATGATAGAGATTCCATATATCCATAAGTTTTACTATAACTGTTTAAATCTCTCATATATGTTATAAATCTCTTATTAACATCTATTTCCATACTTCCATCTCGTAGATTATATACAACTGTAGATGTAAATTTTGCTAAAACAAATTGGTCGCCGATAATATTTTGAAATTTAACTTCTCCCAACCCACTCATAAACTCTTCTACACGTTGCATATCTTCTTTTGTACGGTTTTTACCTGTTATTAACTGTTCCATATGTGCTACACCATTCTTCCAATCAGCATTTAATATTTTACGTAAATCGGTGGAAGAAATAGTCATTCTAAAAACTGACTCATTGATTTCATCTATTAGTACCTCTGTTACAGGTATACTGGTATCTCCTCCGTAAAACCTATCAGTAGCAATAAATGTGTACATCACTAAATTTTTAACTGAATTAGGGACTGTTGAAGCTACAATCCCCAACCAATTTGTCATCGGTTGTGTTACCATAACATAATCATCCTTTGAACTTCCTAAATATCTTTGATTCATAAATAATTCCTTTCGCCCCCCCCTATAAAAACTATACCATAATACAGACTCCCCTTTGTGAGTCCATAGACTCCCTTTTGTGAGTTCATAGAATTTATCTTTAATTCTAATTTAAGAGTTTAAAACCTCTCTAACCTAGTCATAGACTCATTTTCTCCCTAATTTCAACTATGTGGTATTCAATATCACTTACATTCCCCTTTGTGAGTCCATAGACTCCCCTTTGTGAGTCCATAGACTCTATTTTCATTCCCCTTTGTGAGTCCATAGAGATTTTTTGACTCCCTTTTGTGAGTCCATAGAAAAATTTCCGGTACCGTTACCTCCCTCTAAAATCAAGGTCTGAGAGGCTATCCGCACCATTCTACACATTAATATATATATTATACATTAATAATATATATACAATAATAAACAAAATACTCCACTTTTTTTATTTTTTATTTTTCCAATTTTTTATAATAAATATTATAGGAGAATAATGGGAATTGTTCACTAAGTTAAAATTTAAATTTACCTCTAGTAGAATTAATTGGATACATGAACTTACAAACTTCATCTAGCAATTTTAAATTTTCCATAGTTTGTGGAATATCTTCCAATCTTGTAATACATTTACCTGTATTAGACCTAATTTTAGCTTTATATGCTTCAATTATTGCGTTATACTCATATTTAGATTCCTTTATAGTTCTAATATTTAAATAGTTTTTAACAGATTTGGACACCCATTTCTTATTAACATCTTGATAAGTAACTAATTTCCCAAGTTCTTCTATTTTAGTCATTGTCGGAAGTACCATAGTGTCCGTTATCTTACTCATTAAAATAGAATTATTTTGGTCTATTTCGGAATGAACAGTATCTTTGACAATATCTGTAACCATCGTTATAAGATTCTCTTTAAAATTAATAAACTCTTCTCTAGTGATAACTTCGGGATAATTATTATCTTGCATTCTCTTATTTAACCTCCACATCAATTATCTCAACAGTATTATTTAAATTACTTTCGGGCAAATATTGTTTAATATCTAATAACCAATCTTCTGTTTTTTCGATTATATCTCTTAAAGATTTAACTACAGAATTATCACATTTATAATATTTAAGACACCTTTCATATTTAACCGGTGCGAGTTTTTCATTAAAGAAATATTTCATAGAACCTACCAATGAGGCTAATTCTGTAGTATCTTCAAGATATTGGTCTCTTATCTCCATTCCTATGCCAAGTTCATTTAATTTTCTATTAAGTTGCTCATACTGTTTTAGTTGTTCATCTTTTTCTATATTTGAATTTTTAATTTTTTCTAATTCTTCGAATAATGATTCTTTGGTATATTCTAACGCTTTATTACTACACTCTAATTCATGTAATCTATCTTTGATAAAACTATAATCGGAAGGTTCGACCACTACTTCATTAGTGATATATTCTGTTTTCTTAGTCTTCTTTTCTCTTTCTAATTGTCTTTGTAGTTCTTCATTATTTTTTATTAATACATCTTTAGCTTGTTTTTCTTGTTCTTTTTCTTGTTTTAATTTATCTATTTCTTCTCTTAGTTGTTTTGCAGTTACTTCGTTTGGGTCTGGAATTTTATTTAAATATTCCTCCTCACTACCTTTTGGTATTCTTAGTAGTTCTCTTATTTTACCCGTACCCAAATGTTGACAATTGTCAACATTTCCGAATCTAGTAAAAAATTGAATATACCTAGATGTTTCATCTCTAGTCAATCCTATCTCTTCTAATTTAGGTAAATATTCACCATGTTTACAAGTTTCTTTTAGGTATACAAGTCTTCTTCCTATTTCAAATTTACTTGCTTCTTCTATCTTCTTTAGTATTCCAATATCTTCTACTATTTCATCTACTGTTTGATTTTCTAGTTTTACTTCTTGATATGGAATTATATCATTCATTTAATTTACCTCCTCTCAATATATAATGTTCTAATGCATGACAGTTAGGACATAGGTGAAGTATATTATCTAATCTATTGTCAGATGGGTTTTCATTAATGTGATGAAACTCTTCAATAGGGAATTTAGTAAAATTATACCCACATCTTTCGCAGCTATTTCTACTTCTAACCCTTACTGACTTTTTAACGGTTTCGGGTATGGGTTTTCTCTCCTTCTTTATTAATATGTTCAAGTTAGTGTTTATAGAAGAAACTTCTTTATACGGTTTTTCTTGTTTTAATTGTTCTTCATATTTCTTTATTTTCTTTTCTGCTTCTTCTTTATCTTTTGAATTAGCTACATCTTCTTTTACTTCTTCTGGTGCTGAAGCTAGTGTGTATAGTTTTCTCATACTTAAATTATCTAAAATCGGATTACACTGTAATCCAAGTTCATCATATATTCGGATATATCTATTAGCCATATTTCTAGTAAAACCAACTCTTTCGTCATCTAACCATTGTTCAAACTCATGATAATTATTTGACCCATCTCTCGTCTCTTTTAATATTTTACCTAGTTCTATAACTCCTCTAGCTACTTCTACTTTCTTTTGATAAAACTTTTCCGCCTGAACTTCAAAGAATGTGTTGTCTGTAATATCATTAGCCATTTTTTTTATTTACCTCCTTTTCTTATACCTCTATTTCCTCATTATCTTCAATTCTCAGACGTTTTTATATTGAAGATGATAAATTATATGTCTAAATTTAAAACGTCTTAAAATCGCTTGTAGTGAGTTTTATTCAGTATCTTTATTTATTGTATAGTAATATTATAAGGTAATATTAAATTTTGTTCACTCATGTATAAAAATAAATTTTGGGGATAAAATATTAAGTGTAAGAATAAATATGACGTATCTCTGAAAGATATATTTATTAAAGTAAAGTTAGCAATTTTATCCCCTTATTGTAACTATTTATTTTTCTACATGTTTATTTCGATTTCCGTAGCACATTATTTGTGTGTTGTAAGAAATCAAAAAATATCTCCCACAGTTTATTGTGAGCGATAACTAAAAGAAGTATCCCCTCCAGTTTAGTGAAGGTGATACTTCTTCTTTTTTTACTTTTTAAATTTCTTAACTACAAATCTTTTAGTCTCTTTAGTTTCAGTAAAGTCTTTTCCAACATCTTCTGAAATATATCCATTGTAAATCAAACTCTCTAATTTCTCACTATTAAGAGTTAATTTAACCTCTAGTGAGTCTAAAATCTTCTCTCTTAAAATAGGGTCGGGCGTAGAATTAGCGATTTCTAATAATCTCTCTATTAAACCCTCCTCATTAACTGTATAAGAGTAACTTGATTTATAAGTAACTAAATACTCGTCCTCCATTAATTCGTCGTGTAGACCCATTTGGTCGATTATACGACCCCTTAGATTTTTTAACTCCTTTTCAATATATTTCTTTTCATTATTCTTCTCATAAAACTCTTTTATATCTGACATACCTATATTTCCCCTCTCTTTTCAATTCTAAGACGTTTTTATATTGAAGACGATAAACTTATCGTTTAAAAATAAAACCTCGTATACCGTCTTCTGACCCCATTTAAATTAATTGTCACTTCTATGAATTTCAACATGGTCTAAAAAACCATTTACATCTGCAATATAAAATTCCCCTTCATGATGTTTAAATAAATATACAACTTCGTCCTCGGTAATATCTTCCTCTTTTAACATTACTGTAAAAGCTATATCTTTGATAAATAATACATAACACTTTTCGATTTCAATTAATTGAATATCATCTACTGAAACTGTAGTATCATTACCACAGTCTTCCATATAGGTTCTCGTACAATCTTCATAGTACTCAAAATCGTCCTCTGTATCTAAGTTATATAGTTCCTCTGCCATGTCTCCTAATTCGTAGTTTAATTCATATACCAACTCTCCTAGTTCCTCTATTTGAGAAATTAAGATTTTTCTATTTTCATTAAGGTTATCCACAGAATTTAATAATATCTCTACCTCAGGTTTACCTTGTTTGACTGCTTCTTTACGCAATTCTGAAAGTGTCGAAGCTTTATACATATTTAATTGCTTCATAATACTTAAAATATTGTCCCTTCTAACTTCATCAAATGCTTGTAAACTCAAATACCTAATTTTTAATAAATCTATTAAATGCTCTACCATATACATCCTCCATTTTGCAAGTAATGTAAATTTAACTTGCAATTTATATATTTTGCAAGATTTGGAAATACAACTTTCAATTAATCTTCATGTGAAATTTCTGACTCAATTACTTCTTCTTTTGTATTAGAACTTACAGTAAAACGATTTTCTATATTACAGTCTACATAATAGTATTGTATCTTATCGCAGGTATAACACTTCGCATATAGTTTTATTACAGTCCCTATTCCATCTAATTTCGCTACATCACAGTCAATAGTTGGCGATAGAGGTCGTCCACAATACTTACAAACAGGAATTTTAGTGCCATTTCCACTATCTATTAAATCGCATTCGCAATAAGTAACTTTAGCCATATTTAACACTCCTCTGTATTTATATTATTTTCATACCAACCCAATAACTCTTCTCTGCGTTCTTCTTCAACTTGTCCAATTACTTTAAACCCATGTAATTGTTTTAATTGATAATCTATGGACATAGTTCCGGTATTATAGTATCTTTTTCTACTACATGCTCCTTTAATATAACTCTCTGGTGTCCCTTTAAACTCTATTATATCCCCATACATCGGATGTAATGCTGCTAATTCAGGTACTACATCAATCCACATGTGGTCAGACACTATACAATCATCAGTATCTCTTAATTGTCTTATTAACATTGTACTTAATATCCTACCCGTTTTTCTACTTTTTCTTGTCCCAATTCTCACTACAATTGCTTGAAAAGTAGTATCTTTATTTAAATACCTCCTTAAATCTGTTCTCATAAATTATCCACCCCTTTTATTAATTTATTTATATATATATTATATAGTAATATTACTATAAAATCAAGGGAAATTATTACATTTCCCTATTATATATTTTCTCCACGTTTCCCCCATTTTTTACGAGAAACTATAGCTAAACTACCATATTCAATATTTCCTTGAAATTCTTGAAATTTAGAAATTGCGTCATAAGTATAATATCTAGTTCCCTTTTTATCTAAATCCCTTCTTGGTTGTGGTAGTATTTCATAACCTACTTCTTTTTCATAGTCTTCCCAATTTCTAATAGTAGAAATTGATACTCCTAATTTCTTTGCTACTTCTGTAATTGTGTAAAAATCTGTTCCTTCTATAACTTTCATTTTTTTATCAGTTCCTTTCTATTTTAGTAAATTTCTAAATAATTTTTTTAAATCTAAGCCTTCTACAGTTTTATCTACAATTGCGTCAGATAAATCCCTTTTTAACATTACTGTCTCATGTACACCTTCGTCAATTGTATCATTTGTGATTAATGTGATAATATTTACATTATTTGTAGTACCGATTCTGTAACATCTATCCTCCGCTTGGACTTTATTTGCATATGTCCAAGGTTCACTAAGGAAGATTACATTAGTAGCTTTAGTTAATGTAAGTCCTGTACCCATTGCTCCAACAGTTCCGAGCAACACCTTACAGTTATCAGTAGTTTGAAAATCATCTACTATTCGTTGTCGGTCTTCTACCCCTACCTCTCCTGTAATTAATTTGGGGTTATATTCAGGATTAATTAAAGTTATTGCATGTTGTACTACTTTAGCCCAGTTACTAAATACTACTACTTTTTCTCCACTTTCCACTATTTCATCTACTAACTCAACCATACGGTCTATTTTAGCACTCTTTGTAACCTCCTCGTTAATTAGTTGAGGACATTCAGTTACTTGTCTTAATCCTGTTAGTAAAGCTAGTGGATTTGGGTTAACTTCTAGTATCTCGTCTATAGTTTCAACTAACCCCCTTTTAACTTCTCTATATAATTTAGTTTGTTCAGAATACATATCAACATACTCATATTTATAAATTTTGGGCGGAAGGTCTAAGATTTCATCCTTCATTCTCCTCAACATACAAGAATCAAGAGTTTCCTGTAATTCATCTAAATGTTTATATCCTATAATTTGATAACCTCCAAAACCTCCTTTTCTAGCATAATAATTTTCAAATTGATAGTAAGTATGTTTTTCCACATTTAACCATTTCAATAGATTATATAAATCCATAGGAGAGTTCATAAGTGGAGTACCTGTTAATAACATTTTATACTTACATCTAATTTTATGAATTGCTTTACCTTGTGTAGATGAATGATTTTTAGCACCTAAATGGGGTTCATCTATAATACACATACCTATTTTACCTTTTCTACATAAATCCCCTACTAAGTTTATTACATCCGAGTTTCTAAAAGATTCTATGTTTGTAATAAGAAAATATTCATCTCCAAGGTTTTGTAAATCTTCTATCTTCTCTTTATTGCCCTTTATATTAAGCTTTTTAGTTTTCTTACCAATTCTACTCCCCAGTATTTTAGCTTTTTCATATGTCGCATTTTCAATTTCGTTTTTCCAACTATATTGCATACCATTTACACAACATATTATTAAACAATGTTTAGCCTCTTTCTTTTTAGTAAGTCCTACACAAATAGCTTCTAACGTTTTCCCTAAGCCCATTTGGTCTCCTAATATAAATTTATTATGATTTTTACTATATTCCAAACATTCTTTTTGATGTGGAAATAGTTTATATTTTATATCGACCATATCTCAACCCCCTCTTAATTAATATTATATGGTAATATTAATACAAAGTCAATAAAATATTTTATTCTGTTTATAGTTATAGTATAAAAAGAGAGTGATTATTGTTCACTCTCTTTTTAAATCCAGGGAATATTTGATATTCCCTTTACCCCTACTAAAATAAGAAGAGCTGCAATTAATACCATAATAAGTTTATAAATCTTATCAAAATGTTTCTCATTACTTGTAATCATAAGTTTATTTTGTTCCAATATTAATTTATTTCCTTCTTCAATTTTTTTTGTGAGGGTAGTTTTAATTTCCTCTATTTCTTTGCAAACATTATTAAGTTGTTGTTGAACTTCGAGAATGATGTTATGGTCATGGTATTGTTCTTGAGACAACTTATTGAACTTCTCTTGAAGTTCTTCTTGTTCTTTTTCTAATTTAGTTATTTTTTCCATAAGAGCAATAATATTTGTATCATCCACAACAACCCCACCTAACATTTAAAGTTTATTCAGTCTTTTCATCGGAAGAACCATTAATTAACTCTTTAAATGTAGAGTGTAGTCCTGTTGCGACAAGTCCTGTAAATGCTCCCCCTATAAATACTACTAAGTCAATTTTTCCAGTATTTAAAATGTTTGCACCTACTCCAATTACTACTAATATTAATGGAATATATTTATTAGTAATAAATGGTAGAGAAGTTTTAATTATATAACCTATAATTAAACAAACAGCGGCAACCACCGGAACAAAATATTGTGTAAATTCAATTGATTCAAACATAAATCTTCCTCCAAATAATTTATTATTGTTGTTCTATTATACCTAGTATATTCTTTAATTCTTCTACAAGTTGATTAGCGGTGTCTAAATTTACATTAGCTTCTTCTACTAATTCTTTTATGTGATTTTCTAGTTCCTTTACTTGTCCTTGTAGATTTTCTACTTGTGCTTGTAATTCTGCTATTTTTTCAGTTTGTTCTGTATTTCCTTGACCTTGTTTTAATTCTTCTATCTTAGTGTTTAATTCTTCTATCTTAGCGTTTAATTCTTTTATTTGAGTATCTCTTGCTTCTATTTCTTCCATTAATTGTCCAACTTCAAGCATAAGATTATCATGTTCAGTTATCTTATCCTTTAAAGTAGCTTTTGTATCTTCTAATTCTTTGTTTATTTGGTCTTTTTGTTGCTGTAATTCAATGTTTTGACTCTTTAGGTTTTCATTTTCTACCTTTAGCTTGGCTACTTCCTCTGTAAGTTTTTTACACACATCGATATATTCCTTTAATTCCTTTAAAGCATGTGCTAAATCTTTTGCCATTTTACAAACATCTCCTTAATTTATTTATATGATGTATCGAACTTATAACTACTATACGCCATTATAATCCTTCTCTTTTATTCTTCGTAAAATATAATTCCTTGAAGTTCCCCACCAATACAAACTCGTGGACGACCTCCATTGTCTAGTAATTGTAGTCTTTCTTTACTACATTTTTCAATTGTATAATCTTCATCTTTACCTACTGAGACTAAAATTGATTCTACAAATTTAGAATCATTGGCAGATAATGTTTCTAGTATACATAAAACCATTTAAGATTACCTCCTCTATAACCCTAATAATTTTCTCCAAGTATTTTTACCCACTATTCCATCTGCTGATAATCCCTTATTTCTTTGAAAATTACAAACTGCCTTGGTAGTACCTCCACCGAAAATACCGTCAACTCCGTTTGTATTATATCCAAGTGAAACAAGTTTTTCTTGTAGTAATCTGGTGATATTTCCTCTTGCACCTTCTCTTAAAGTAGGACACCCATTAAGCGTGTTAGTTCCAGGTATTCCGTCTACTGATTGATTAGAGAATCCTTGGTTATTGCATTCTTCTTGCAACCTTTTTACCCAATTATTTCCATTGGATGTATTCTTATTCTTTTGAGATAAAACAAAGTCCAATTTAGCAAACGTCTTTTCACCTGCTAACCCATCTGCTACTAACCCATGTTCTTTTTGAAATTTTATCAAAGAATCATAAGTACCTTGTCCAAAGCTTCCATCTGCTCCATAACCACCACAGTTGTATCCACATGCGATTAATTTTTCTTGTAGTTCCTTACATCTACTACCTACAAAATTACGTCCCTTTACAATAGGACTAGTACTTGAAGACGTATTAGTTGAAGACACATTAGATGGTACTGAGGTATCTCCTAGTCTTCTCTTAAAATCGTACCATCTGGCCCAGTTATTGTTAGAAAAAGTCATCGGGCAACACTTTCTACTTGCGTCATAGTGTCTAACAACTCTTGTTACAGGAATACTATATTTAGCCATTAAATATCTAGTTAATTCTAAAGTATTTTGTATTGTAGTATCTGTAGTATTTCCATTAGTTAGACACATTTCTATACCTATAGAATTATAATTAGATATTCCATATTTACCGTGTCCATCACCTACATGCCACGCACCATGATAATCTTCTACTACTTGGTATATAGAAGTATTGTCTACAAAATAATGGGCAGAAGCACCTCTATTTCCTCCGTTAAAATAAATTGCATTGTTTCTGGCAGAAGAAGTTTCTCCTACATCATGGATTACAATATAAGTAATATTATTACTAGAACTATGATTATACCTACTAATCATTCTTGTTATAGGTAACATTTTATCATCTCCTTAACCATAAAATCCTATAAATGTGTTTTCTTTGTATAAAAATAAGGGAGTACTATGAATACTCCCTATTAATTATTCTTCTACAGCGTCCAATAAAGCTTTAACTTGGTCTCTGTATCTTACAGGAACTTGTTCAATTGTTTTTAATCCTCTTTGAACCATTACAGCATATAATTGTACCATTATATGTCCCTCCTTAACATTTATATTTGATAAAGTTTTGGGGGCAGATAGAGAGTATGTGGATACCTCACACATTGAATCCATACTTAATGTAGTAGTATCTTCCTCTAAAGGTTCTAACATTTGATACATTTCATCAATTGCTAATAATACTACATCAGTAAGATTTTCATGTTTTTCATCACTATCCGTAACTGCCTCCATAACTATATTAACAGTTTCATCTGTCATAAGTTGCGATTCATTTAATGTGTCAGAAGTTTCTTGTAAAGTTTTTACATCTTCTTGTACATCTTTTACCCTTTCTTGTAATTCTACTACATCAGGGTTTTCTTCTTCTATAAAGTGTTTCCATATTTCTCTTCCAACTTCTTCATAATTATCTGGAGAATCATTTTTCCCCAGATATATGAAATCGGAGAAGAAAGACCTCTCCGAATTAGTTATTTTTTTACCTTCGTCAGCTAATATCTTTGTAAATCCTTTTGAATTATCTATAATCATATAATCCAACTCCATTAAATATAATCTTCGGTTGTCACCTTTATATTAATTAATAATTCATCAATTACGTCTTGTTTTAATTCTAATTCAATATTCTTCCCTTCAAATTCTTCTGGTATATTATACAAGAATTTAGAATTTCCATTAGAAAATTTAAATGCTTTTGGTGACCAGAAGTACATATAGATTTTCTTTAATTCAGAATGTCTGTTTGCTGGGATTTTTATTTTATAATCGATAATAGTTCCCCTAAAGCAGAATGTTACTTCTTTGTTTCTGTTTACTGTACAATCTGGAGAGATAATAAAGTCAGTTTTTATACCAGTATACACAGTTGTGCTATCAGAAGTTATTGTCACGTCTTCTCTATATATTCTTGATACATTAAAATCATCTTTTGAATATACTTCATAACATTCTCTATTTCCCCAATCTACAGTTTTAACTTTTATTATATCATTATTCTTTGCACTTGCTATACCGTAATTTTTTGCTGGATACACATAATTTCTAGTAGAAGTTTTCCCAAAGTCAATAATTAAATTCCTTGTTTTATTATCAGTATAATTATTTGTTGGTTCTTCTAGGTAGAACACACAATCTTGGAATTGTCCATATACAGGACTCCACCCCCATTGGTTAGAAGACTCCCACTTATCAATAAATTCTCTTCTAAATCTAACTGTACAATTTTGAATAAGAGGAAATCTTGGATACCCTTGCATATGAGCCTTTTTACCATCTGTATATTGTAAATCAGAGTTTAAAATAGAAACTTGTCTACCTCCGTGGTCAAAGAAAAAATTTCTTAATACGCAATTATCTATTATGACTCTTCTAAACTTACCAAAAGTAGTTTTATTAGGAACGCCGTTAGGGTTTAATAAACAATCCTTAAATGTGCAAGTTATTGGTTGCATTGTGCCAAATACATATGAATCTGGTTCATCTTCTTCTCCTCTCATTGTAAATCCAGCATTATCTCCAGTTTTAATGAAGAATACTCCATTCGGATTCCCTATTAATACACAGTTCTCCATTAAGAAATTACCTTCTGTCATACCATTAGCAAGTGTATAAGAGTTACCTATTAATTTAGTATTTGTTACCCTTATTCTTCTAATTGCTGAAGTTGCTCCCCAACCAGTAGTTGTATCTGAATAACTTTCAAATTCAAAGTCTATACCAGCACCAGGGTTTCTATTACCCCACCAACATTTAGTAATTCCATCTTTACAGAATCCAGTATAAGAGAACTCACAGTTATCAATTACTCCATCAGTTCCACTACTGAATGTTAATCCTTGTCTACCACAATAATAAGTTTTACAATTTCTTAATACAATATGTTGATTTCCTCTGTCTTCTTTAGTATAGTAATTGACATATGAGCCACCTAAAGCAAATCCATCAGATTCGCATCCCCAAGCTTCTAAGTTTTCTAAAGTAATATCTACACATCCATGAACAAGGAAGCCATCTCCCATATTTTCTCCAGTTCTAACTCCTGTAAAGATACAGTTATTCTCTGAATCATGGTCTACTTTACCATTTCTCATGTTTACTTTATCACATCCATATAATTGTAAGAAGCTGTATGGTAAAACCGAACATCTTGAACCTCCAAAATTAAAATCAGCTTTTAATTTCCATTTAGCAACCTCTTTAAATACTGAACCCATAAAATCTATATCTACATACCTTTTAGCTTCAAAGAACATCATCAGTCTAGCATCGTGGTGACTTGGAACGTTTAACCCATGCTCTGTTAATATTGATTTTTGTTTATTTATTTCAACTCCAGAACGTAAAGCATGGTTTAAATAAGTTCCTGTTTCAAACCTCAAAGAAACAAAATCTTTATCTACATAATAATCATTTATTTTTAAATAAGGTATAAAATTATCATGCTCAATTATTGCGGTATTAACTGTTTCTTGTAAAGGTCTGCTAATTGTAATAGTGTTATTATCATAATTTATATCTTTAATTTCAGAACATAGCCATGATAATTCGTTATTTCTTATATAACAAGATTTTTCAACTGCTATACCTTGACCAATTTCAAAATCTAAATAATATAAATCATCAACTACTATTGTATTGCTACCCTTTACTCCAGAACCAATCCCAGAAATATGACTATAACTACAACCAAATTCAGAAGCATAATGAGTATCTTTTACTGTGTTTAATAACTCTTTAGAAAAAGGAATTTCTTCATATTTATTTATAGTTGGATTTATTGCAACGGGGTCTAAATATTCAAAATTAAATTCTTCGTTGTCATTTAAAGTAACTATAATTGATTCTGATTTTAATTTAGTTTGTTCTGGAACGTTTAATTCATAGTAAATATCAAAACTTTTTTCTGGATGTTGTTCAAGAAATAGTTTAAATTCGTCTATAGTAGTTGGTATCACTGAGTCTCCAAAGAAGGAAGGGTTTAATTTAACTTGCAATTCACTAAATTGATTTAATCTACAAGAGTTCATATATTCATGATACCCTATGGATTTACCATTCTTTTTAGCATTAGGAATGTATTTTATTCCAAATACAAACTCGCCATTTATTAATTTATATTCTTTAGCAAATGAGTCTGAATACCCCAATCTACTATTAGAGTTTAAAGTAGTTTTACCTACCTTTTTAGTTAAAACTAAATTTTCTAACGAATCATATAATTCCGCATCAATACTATATAATACTGGTACATCGAAGTGCTTATATCCATTGTTAACTTTTAGTCTAAATTTACCACAATCAGAAACACCTCTCATCTTTCCATTTACTGCTTTTACACCTCCTCTTAAAATTAGATTTTCATTGTTTAAAATGATATTCCTCATTTTATAGACCTCCTTTATTAAAATTAATAGGAGGGATTCCCCTCCCTTTTTTATTGTTAATTTTCTATTATCATTATACCACCGTCCAATTCTTATCAGTTGCTATCTTAATTTGTTCTGGTGTTAACTTAGCTAAGTGCGCCGAACCTAACGTTAATGTGTCACTATCCATTCCGGTTCTATCAGCTAATGCGTTTATGACACTCATAAGTGATTCTACAGTAAGGTGATTGTAATAACTCAAAACACCAAGTGTGCCATTCTCAGCAGATATTATAGCATTATCAAAAGTTATTTGCCATTCGGCCTTTCTTGCGTCACCAAAGCTTGGGAATGAGTAATTCTCAATACTAACAGTGCAGTTTTTCCAAGTGACGTGTTTTACGTTTTTACAATTGTGCATTACAGCCCACATAGAGCCGGAAAAAGTTAAAGTTATATATTCAGTTGTAGCAACATTACAGAAATTTGCGAAATTTGTTATATTATTAGCGTTAAGCCATGTAGATGTATCTATAGTTTTTAGACCGACGTTAGAAAACATGCTAGCTACCGTAGTAACATTTTTGAAATCCCATCCAGTAATATTCAGATATGATAATGATGAACAACCATTAAACATATCACTCAAATCGGTAACGTTAGATATATTAAAATGACTCATATCGAGACTATTTAACGAACTACAACCGTAAAACATTCCTACAACTTTGTTTATATTACGGGTGTCCCAACCCGATAAATCTACAGTTTTTAAACTTGTACAATTATGGAAAAACGTTGATACATTAGTACACTTTTTTGAATATATACCAACGTTACTCAAATCCAGAGAAGTTAACCCAATACAATTTGTAAACATACCTGTCCAGTTAGTGTCTACTCCAAATTCGAAATCAGATGGGCAATTATAATTAGCTTTAAAAGCATTTTCTAATCCTATTATATTTTCAGTTGTGAGTTTTTTACATCCATCTAAAAGACTATTTATGCTTCTAGCCATTTCTACATTGGAGAAATTTACATATTCTAAATTAGAACACCATCTAAAACTTAAACCTCTATTTGCTCCACCTTTTTTAGCTGGTATTTGGTATACTTTGGTCAACCAAGACATGTTCCCCAGATTACACTTATCATAATTTTTACTATTATTAGCTATATATTCTACAGTTTTAAATTTAACATTATATCTTCGTGTAGTATCTGTATAAGTATGAGTGTTAGTATTTGATTCGAAATTACCATCACCCCAGTTTACTTTAATAGCCGTTTCTGGTAAAGTAAGAACTCCCCCACTTAATACTGAAGCATCTATTTGTATAGACCAAGATGATTTACCAAATCCATTACCTCCCCAATCTTCTGGTATATAATCTAATCCCAAATCTCCTTCGTAAAAAGTAACTTGAATATCATCAATATGAGTGATATTAAGACATCCAGCATAACAATCAGTAGGAGTAATACCCTTAGTATAAGTATTATTCCAGTTTGAATGAATATGAGTCATAGAAGTACAATCTTTAAAAGTGTTTTCACATTTAGTAATGTGAGAAGGGAGTATAACATCCTCAGTTAATCCTTTTATATCCCTAAATCCATTAGATATATCCGTAACATTTGGGCCTAATTCTAAATCAGTAAATTTCACAAAGGCATCACATCCAGCAAATAGTGAGTATAATAAATTAGAACTTGACCCATTAGATTGTCTTATAGACCCTGTATCATCATCTCTTAATCTAAGACAATCGCAATTTATATACATTCCATCAGTATTAGATATTTTAGTACCTTGTCCTGTAGGATATTTAAATGTATATCTACACCTAAGAGGAATACTACAATTAGAACCTAGTTTAAAATTTCTTAATGTAGTAAGATTCCCGTCATTAGATATAAATAATTCACTTATATTACTTAAACTTGCTTCTTCCATATTATTAAACATTGTTATTTCGGTTAATTTATTACAATTACCGAAACAAGTTTCTAAACTAGTAAGTTTACTTGATACTGTAACATTACTTAAATCCAAAGAAGATATGGATGTATATCTAAAAGTCTCTTTCATTGTTGTAACATTTGTAAAATTACTATTAGGATTAAATGTTATAGAATTTAAAGAAGTACAATAATAAAATAATCTTACTAAACTATTAACACTACTTGTAATAGTAAGATTATTGCATGTAGTTAAAGTAGAATTTTCAAATTTAACTACATTATTCTTAATGGTTACATTATTGGCAGTAGTTAACTTCGGAGGAATCCAGTTAGTAGCATTAGTAATTCCACTACCAAATGTACTTCCACTTATATCGGTAATTCCACTCACTTGGAATATACCTTGTATATTTGTGCACGTATCAGGTATATCCAGTTTAATAGATTTTAGTGAAGAACACCATGAAAAACAAGCAAATAGGGTTGATGTATTGGTTTTTGGAATTATGCTCACATCAACTTTGCTTAACTTAGAACATTTTGCAAAGCATGTAGCCATACTTGTTATTGTACTACATGAAGTATTTGGATTGAATGATATTTCAGTAACATTTGAACAATTTGAAAAGAAATAATTTAAACTAGTTACCCCTTGTAAATTTAAGTTGAGACAAGAAGTTAAAGTAGTACAATCGTTAAACTTAACAACACCATTCTTTATAGTAACATTATTAGCAGTAGTAAGATTAGGAGGAATCCAAGAAGTCGCATTAGTAATTCCACTACCAAATACCATACCACTTATATCAGTAATATTTGTACAACCACTAAATATTTCATCTATATTAGTTACAGAGTCTTTAATTACAGTAATAGGTGATTGAGTAATTAAATTACAGTTTTTAAACGCACGTGCTAAAGACCTATTTGCAGTAACAGAACAGTTTTTAAGAGTTCCTAGCTTTGTACAACCATTAAATAAATCACTTAAATCATCGCCTGTAATATTTGTATCTTGAACAGTAGTAAGGGATACTACATCCTTAAATTTAGTCTTATTTGTATTAATAGTACAGTTTTCTACAGTAGTTAAATTAGGAGGACACCAGTTATCTCCCTTTGTTATAGTACTACCTAAATTCAATCCTGTTAGTCTTGTTAACTTATAGCAACCTTTAAATAAATTACTTACATTAGTACATGTAGTAGGTAAATTAAATCCTGTAAGTGTTTCTAAATTAATACACCCCTCAAATGTAGATTCAACATCTGTAACATTAGGAATTAATAATGTGGTGATAGATGTTAGATTTTCACATCCTTTAAATAATCCTTTAATACTACCTTGTACATTAACAATCATACTATTGATAGAAGTTAATGGACATTTATAAAACATTCCTTCAACTGCAACAACATTCTTAGGAATAGTTATATTATTTAAAGTAGTAATATTAGGACATTCGGCGAAAGTATAATTCATAGTAGAATTAGTACCCATCTTAATACTACTAATAACAGAAGTATTATTAATAGTAGTCTTGTAGAAACAGTAATCTAAATTAATAATATTAGCAACTTTATTCAATAAAGTAGTAATTGACTGTAATTTACTAAATGTAGCATTATAGAAACAGTAACTTAAATCTGTTTGTGACATAGAACCTTTGCAGATTATTTGCAGTTTATCTAAATCTATTCCATCGAAGAATCTAGCAAGGGATTCAGTATAATTAGTTAAATCGATAGAACCTTCGGGTTGGAGATAAGGATATGTTTCTCCATCTCTATTCAAATTAAAATGTGGGTTAACAGTAGTAGGTGCAATATTAAAATTAATGGCATTTGGTATATTAACCAATGCTCCTAAATCTATATTCTTTAAATTCATACCATTAAAATCAATACCACTATAATTACCATCCCCTATATAAGTAACTTTTGCAGTAGAACCAGATGTATTAACATCACATACACTAGATACCCATATATTCTTAATTGATGAATATCCTTCTCCATATTCATTAGTAAAGAACATTGACTCTAGTTTCGCAGGGACAACAATAGTCTCTATCCCCTTTAATACACAGTTAGATGTTATTGATTTAAGTCCAAATAAACCACCTAAATTTAAAACCGCTTTGTCTGCAAAAGTAATTTCATAATCATTACTAGTACAATTTAATTCAAGGGTTTCAAGTTTCGGGCAGTTTGACATACCGATATATTGAATTGTAGAAGTTTCTCCTTTAGGTAATAAATCATTAAATCCGACAGATGTTAAATTATACATATTTTCAACAACAACATTCTTTAATCTGTGGAAACCATCAAAATTTAATTCCTCTAAATCTAATGAGTTTCTAATAGTTAAATTATTACAATAAGACATACTAACAAAAGAAGAATTAATTGCAGCGTTAGTAGAAGTATTTAATTTAGTTATATTTGGGCATTCTTGAATAGTAACTGTATATAGAGATGTAGGAATTTCATCTCCGTTATTACCATATGGAAGTCCTATTGTATGCAATAATCTCTGTTTTATTAACTGTATAGTTTGTACTGATTTAGGGTAGAAAATATCTAATAAACTACCACCCTCACTACCCAATTGTACTTCTGTTAGATTAGTCTTATAAATATCACAATGTTGTAAATATTTACACTTACTTAAATCTAATGAAGAACCTGTAGCTGTTACTGTACCTAATGCAGTACAATTTCTAAGATTAATATTTCTAAGATATTTATTATTAGTAACATTAATATTGTAAAGTAGTGGGGAATGTATTTCCACATTCGTAAGTTTTAAAGCATTGGCAAGAATACATGAAGAAGGATTTAAATTACTTAAATTACTCAAATCTTTAATATATTGAGCGTGATATATAATAACTTCTTGGTCAGTCGAAGTCGTGCTATTATATGAGAACTCTTTAGTTTCTCCACGTTTCATTTTAATTGTTTGAGTTCCTCCTGTTGCATTACTCCATTTAACACTAAAATAAAGTGGAATATAAGTAGTAACTGAGAAACTTACTGGGCCACTCTTATTCATACGTATAGTAACTTGGTCATCTTGAGATGTGAAATAACCTAACATAGAATCTACATAAGCTATTCTTTCTCTTAGCCATCTTCTTATTTGATGTTCTTTATTACCATGACAACAATACGTATATAATGAACCGAATTCAAGGTATTTTACTTGAGCGTCATCATTATACATTTTGGCAGGGATTTGAGCAATTTGTTGGTTATAGATATACTCCATTAAGTTATCTAATGTAAATCTATCTTGTCTCATTTTTGCCCATTCTTCTTTAAGTTCAGTATTAAAATAATCCCAAACTTTACTCCATAAGTTAGAGTTTGAAGTATTGTATGAACCAGATTCTATCTCGACATCTGGTTGGATAGTTAAATATCCACTATTATCAATACCTAAAACAGTATCCAAATCATAGAACTGCGGATACCAGACCTTACCATCTACAGTAAAAATCTTCATGTTTTTACCTAAACTATCGACAGCACCGATAAATAATACATTGAGGAAATATCTAAATAAAAATTCTTTGTTAAAATGTTCAGATATAGTCTCTCTGAATAAGTCATATTCAGCAACAGATACCCATTCGACTAAAGATTTAACCTCGCTATAAGTATCGCTATCCGTAGTTCTATTACCATATATTAATTTAAAGTCTCTTTTATAGTATTCTATCTCACTTACATTCGCAGATGATTCAGCGTTAGCACCATATCTGTAGAACGCACCTGCTGATGTATTTGAGTTAGAATTAATTTCATATACAAGCATATTAGGATATTTAACATAATCATAACCATAAGATTGATATGAATATCTATCGTGATTGAAGTTGTATACACCGAGATATTCCCCATTCATATAAAGTTCAATAGGGAATCCATTGATTGTTGTTCTACAGTTTTCATTTTCAAGTTGCATAGGAGTTTTAGTATCATATAAGCAGTCATTAATAAATTTTGCTACTCCTGTATTGTTTGCGTGAGAAGATTCTACGTAGTCGGCTTTTAGACAGAAGACGTAATCAGCTACGCTTCCTTCACCGTATGGGTTATAGTACATATCACTACCGTATTCATCTTTAAGATAAATAGTATAGTTATGTCTTACATATTGTAGCGAACTTGTTCCTTGTATTAATACTGGGTTGTTTTGAATACCTGTATTAAATGAAGCACCGTACTTCTCTTCATCGGGTGATTGGTATTCAATTTTCATAGGAACAGATTGTGTTGGAGTCATATTAGTAATATCTCCAGTTAAATACATCTTAGGTAGTGTGGTATTGCGATAGTTAAAATCATACAGTTCCTTCTGTTCTACTAAGTCTTTTATATTAGCTAGGTGATTTTGCAATACTTCGTCCGAAGTTAAAGCATGGTCGTAAACCCTAAATCTCTTAATAACATTAGTACCACAGTTCTTTCCTTTTGTACTATTTAAGAATATATGTGAATCTAATGAGAAATCTTCATAGAACTTATTTACCCCTTGTCCACTATCAGTAAGGAACATTATACGACATAGAACTCCATCTATATAGGTTTTAAAGAATTTATTAGTTCTGTCTAACACCCAAGTTAGATGGATTTCCCCACTTAAATCGTCTAAGTTTACTTTACCACTACTTGTACCACTACTTGCAGATGATGGAATAGATTGTAATATGTCAGCAAAAACTCCCTTGAAAGGTTTTATTTCATCTGTACTTAGGTTATCTGTTATTTGAGTATAGTCCAGTACTCTACACTCCTCAATACCACTATTTATAGGGTTATAGATTATATCTATAGTAGAACCTGTAAGTGCGTTAGTGTCCCAAGGAGACCACTCAATTTCAACATATGCGTCATTGTCACATACTAAAGTATCGTTAATAAATCCGTTAGTACCATAGTTAAAATTGATTAATTTTCCGTGATGTCCCTTACCACTAGAATCTATCCATAAATTTTTACTTATTACATTGTCATCATCGTTGTTTTTACCGGCAGCGTTCAAATCACAAAGCAGTCCCAATGTATAGTCTTCTACAGGAGTGTATTCCCCTTCAACTACTGTCAACGATAGTGTGAGAGTTTTAGTTTCAGAATAATCTAAACTTGTTGCAGTTATTGTTATCTCATGAGAACCTACAGTACCGTTTGTATAAGTCCAATAATAACTACCTACTCCAATTTTTTGAGTTTTAACTATGTTTCCATCTACCGCAATACTGACATTAAATTCTTCTGTAGATTGTTTAGATAAACGATAGTTAATTGAAATTGGTACACCGTAAGTAAACTCAGAACCATTTACGAAAGTAGATGATAGATACAATTCAGTAGTTGATATAATTACAATATTAAACACTAGAGATTGTGATTTATATTTACCTACTGTAGCAGACATAGTAACAGAGTGTGTACCTAGTCCTAATTCAGAACCTGCGATGTCTACAAAATTATCTCCATTAGTAGCTTCATATTCTTTACTTACACCGTCAATAGTCATTGTCATTACTATTTTATCGTTAATTCCGGTTTCGATTTTATATGGAATTCTTATGGTATCAGTAATTCCGTAGTCTACGGTGTAATCAAAAGTAGAAGTTAAATCTATTCCTCCTACAATAATATTCCAAGATAATTGGTTTGACACTAATCCAGCCCTATCTTTAGCATATACACTTACTACATTATCAGTAGCGGTTAAATACCTACTTGCTAACTTTACGTTGTTATTACCTTGTTTAATTCCTGTAGTATCTACTTGTATATTATTTACTAAGAAATACAATGTAGCATTACCCATATTAGGAGATGAAAAGAATATAGGAATAGTTAAATCTGTACCTTTATCAATAGCACAATCTTTAAAATCTGACTTTAATGTAGGTAGATTAGAACCTCCACCCCCACCTCCGTTAGCCTTTAACCATTCAATATCTTCTTTTGCTTGATTTAAGTCTGATTGTATATTTCCTATTGTATTCGTTGTGTTATTAGCTTTTTGTTGCAAATCAGCTATTTTACTACTATTAGCTTTTGCCATAGCTTCGATATTTCCAATACCTACGTTATTAGCTACTTTGTCGGCTAACTCTCTTAAGGCTCCTTCGACATTATCTGATTCAAAGTTACCAGATTGGTCTACAATACTAGTTTCAACTGCTTTATTGCCTGTGACCCAATTGCCGTTTTCATCTTTATATCTTATAGACAAAGTTTTCACCGTCCTCGTATAAAAAATTAAAGGAGTGCTAACCGACACTCCTTCTAATAATAATTTATTCTGTTTTCAGTTATATAGTTATTCTAAAATTAATTCCTTTCAGACTTTTTTATAGTTAAGGAATCTATTTTAGTTCTAGTCATGTTTAAGTCCTTAGTCTCTGGAGCATAGGAATAACTAGTTCCATTATATACGTGTTGCATTTTTGCATTTTGAATTTGATAGAAATCTAATGTAATTTCAGTTTCAGAAATTTTAATAGTTAAATATCCTGGCACTTTTACGGTATTAGATACTTCGTTCCACCAAACTCTACCATCACTATGTCCATTTGCATTATAGTCATAACCTTCTTCACAATCACTACTAAACTTAGTAATATGTGTTTCCTTACCACTATTCTTCCACCCACTTGATGGACACATTACATAGTAAGTACCATTAGCTTTGTCAGCTGTATGGTTAATACCTGTAGACCCACTTGCGTTTGTTGCTGTTTTTTCATCTACGTGTGTTGTAGTAGCCTTTTTAGAAAAATTATAATAATCATTATAAGCTGGTATTTCTCCTGCTACAGTTGTTTCAGGATAGCCAGAATATACTGGTATACTTCTAGTGTAAAGATGGTTGTGTCCGCATAGTACTAATGGTATTTTATGCTTTTCAAAGACTGGAGTAAATACTTGACATCTTTTAGTTCTAACACATGTAAATGGAGATAAGTGCATAAATACTACTGTCCAAGTAGGATTAGTTTGTCTTGTAGTTAAATAGTTATCTAACCATTGTGCTTGAGCCAATAAAAAAGCGTCGGTAGATTGATAGTCTCCTAAACTACCAAATCCAGTTACATAATCGTAATCTGTATTTGAATTTAAACAAATAAATTCTGTATTACCTACCATGAAGTGATAAACACTATTAGCCCATTGATTTTCATTTGTGAAGAAGTTTGCAAAGCATTGACCATACATTTTGTTTAATAAATCATTATTACCCATACAAGCCATAATTGGTCTAGTCTTATTAAAACCTTCTAGTGCGTTAAACCACCAATAATACTCAGGTCTTCTTCTTCCATTCTGTGATATGTCTCCAGTATCCAAGTAAAAATCGAATTCACTTAGTTTAATATCAGATGTTTGAGTTTCACTATGCCAATCATATTTAATTCCATGAAATACATTCTTAAACGCCTGCATTTCACCTTCTGTCCAACTTTGAACATCACTAAGCCACAATATTTTTAAACCTTCTGAGGATTTGTCCACCACATTAAAAGTAGCTTCATCTGACCAGTAACCCTCAGCACCAACTTTATATTCATAAGTCTTACCATATTGTAAATTTGGTATAATTGCTGAGTGTTTTGATACAGTACAGTCAGGATGTTGTAATACAGAAGTATTAGCTTGAACTGTAATCCATTCAGTTTGTCCTTGTTCTCTATATTTTACGTAGCCTTGTTTCATTACTTTTGATTGCCATGTGAATGTTCTTGTAGTATCCTTTTCACCATAACCTAAAATAAATGCGTTCGGAGCATTTTCATTTATAGGGTCTTTAGATACGAACATGTCCCAATTACCTTCTTTAGATGTTCTAGGTCTAAATTTTTCTACATCGCAAGTAGAGTAATCTATAATTTCACAGTCATTTGCATTATCACCTGTACCATTACTATATCCACTAATATCTAAAGCTTTACCTCCATTGTAGAAGTCAACTCTTCTACAGGCACAGTTTTTATTCATACCAAACCTATAATTTTTTTCATAAGCAGTTACTGTATCAGTTCCTTCACTAGTTCCCCCACATCCCATTAAATCGACATATCCGGGAGTAAATGTTACTGCACCTTCTAGGGAAGTTGTACTTCTCAATGGATTTGTATCCGGTGTAGTATCTCCAATTGAGATGTAAACACTCATACCTTTATCAGAGAACTTTTTAGGGTTTCCATTATTATCTTTGAATTCTAAGTCAAATTCTTTAATTTTAAGACGACAGTCATCTTTAAATTCTGAATTGTGTTGTGCACCTCTAACTAAATAAGAAGAGTATGGGGGTATAACACCTATTAATTCTACTTTTTCCCAAGCAGAAGAACCACTCTTATACCAAAGATATAACCCCTTTAAATTTAATTCGTTCCCACTTAAATTATATAATTCAATGAAAGAATGAGATACTGCAGTACCAGTAACTGCTTCTCCACCACCCCACATTTGATTGATAATTAAAGCTTGATATTTATCGTTGGTATTATCTGAGGGATTTGGAGGAGTTGCAGTATATGCTTCATCTCTTACTGCATATACATTACCTACATAATCTACTCCTACTCTGTATTTCTTACCATCTCTACCAGTAACTATTAAGTGTTCATCAGTTACATTACTTACACCCTTAATGGAACTTACAGGAACTATATAAGTGTCACTTCCATCATATACCGGCAATACGTCAGTATCGGCAGGAGATAATTTTTTAGTAGTCTCATACCAATTAGTACCAGTAGTACCTCCACTAGAAGGTAAAGCTTTCTTAAATGCAGAGAAAGGTACAGTATAAGTTTTAGTTCCATCATATACCATTACAGTATCATTGTCACCTATTGTAGTTTTCGCAGGTTGCGAAAACCACGTAATCTTTTCATCTGCCATAATAATATTTCCTCCTTATAACTTTAAATTATTATTGTCTTCATTGGTCAAGTAATCACCATTTTCATTAGTTAGTAACATGTTGTACAAGTCTAACACAAGTGTCTTATTCTCTTCGTTAATAAGAATTTTACCTTCTTCATTAGTTAACACATTATCTAATAAATCAGTACCTAGTGAAAAACATAGTATTTGGTTAGATTCATTGACTAATAATTGATTATTTTCATTAGTAACATACTTAAATACATTAATCGTTTGATTACTGATATTTCCACAAAGCATTTGACCAGATTCATTTACAAGTACAAAACCATTTTCATTTACAAGTAAAGTATCCGAAGTAGACGGTATGTCTGGAATGTCTGGTGCTTGTCCATGAAATTGTTCAAGATATGCTACTCTACTTTCCAATTTTAAAATACGTGAAGTTAAGGTAGTTAAGATATTTTTAAATTCATCTATTACTTGGTTTGAAAATGATTCTGCTATACTTTCATCGCTAATGTCTATCCACAGTATATACTTATTATCGGGAGGGGGATTTTTACCTATCCAGATACCATTTGGTTGAGAACCTCCTGCAACATTGAATTCATTCCAGGTGTCCAAAGTATCGTTAAGTTTATATATTTTATCCCCTATAACATAACATAGCATTCCGGCAGACCTTCTACTTATTGGAATACTCTCCATTATTTCGATACTTTCTACACTATAGTAACCACCCTTAATGTCGTTAGCTTCTGCAATAGGAAAACTACCACCATTTTTAGGTTTTATAGTTGAAATTAATTCTATAGCCATCTAATATCACCTCACTTTACTGTTACAGTAGTATTACCTAAATTGGAGTAATCGCTTCTGTATATATCGTAAGATTCAGTATAATTTGAGGTGTTTGTAAAATCTATAGTAGCTACTTTCTCAAACCCACCCTCAAATCCTCCTACGTAAAAGGATGGTTCTCCAAAACGAGTGGGGATACAATAGTAAATATATTCACCATCTCCACTAGTAACACTGAATGTACAATTTTTAGTACCTGTCAAAGTCTTAGTAAGTGAATTAATTAAATTAGAATTATATTCTTTAGAAGAACTGACTCCAAAAAATCTACTATTTAAAAATGAGATACTGATAGATTTACTACTTTCTGTAATTCCATCACTAAATATTAATTTAAATGTAGTATTGGAACTTAAATTTGTCGCTACGTAACTTCTAATTAATACATCTAAATCTGTACCATTTAATGACTGAGAAGTAGGGTCTTTAGTATATTCCCAACTTATTGTAGCGTCTATAGTACTACCAATCTCTCCATTAGGGGGATAAATTGAGAAGGATTTAGTAGTTATTTCTTTATAGTTCATATCATTTAGTTTTCGTTCTAACTCAAGTAACTTTTCATCATTAGATGTAATATAATCAGTTAACTTAGATTCGGTGGTAACTGATTTATCTAAAGCTTCATTAGATGTATCTACTGCTTGGTCTATTCTGTTAAGACTATCTAACTGGTCAGCAGTAAGTGAACTTCCTCCTACTTCTATAGGGTCATCTACTGCAACTCCGTTAGCGTAGAATTGTATCATAGATACAATAGAACCATCCTCTTTAGTAACTGTAGTTACCTGTACGTCATCATACTTATCTTTTAGTAACTTACTTGCCATTTGTCCAAATTGAGTTTCGTCTATAGCACCTAATTCTGAAATATCCATTTCATTATTTTCATTAATGAGTGTTATATACGCCCTTCCTTCTGCACCTACTACCATATTTGGGGGACATGTAGGGTCTTTGAGATATTCTCTCAAGGAATCTAATGAGTCCCAACTCATTGAAGGGTCAAGAGTTCCACAGAAAAGCCTTTTATATTGTTTTGTAGCACTTAAAACATCAGCCATACCTATTCCTCCTTATATAGTCATTGTAAATGTAGCTTTTGAACCGAATGGTACTAATGGGATATAGTAGTACACAAAGTAAGTTTCAGGGTTAGTACCTTGTAAGTCTACTACATCTAAAGTAGTTAAAGTAAATATTGATTTACTGTTATCATCATTCAATTCCTCATAACGAATTTTTGAACACTCTCCAACAGATGATGGATACGCAAATACCACTAAATTAGTAGATTCTGTGGTAACAACTTTCATAGTTGTACCCTTTCTTGGATTAAGCATATATTTAGAATGATTACGGATTTCATCTGAATTAGGAATAGTGTTACTATCTTCACAGTAAGCAAATCCTGGGTGATAGACTTTTATAGTTATACTTGAAGTGAAGTTACCTGCCAAAATATGATTAGGTACTTCATCTCCTAAATTGTCATATTTTATATCCCCTTCTAAGTATGATAATTTTCCTATAAATTCCATGTCTCTGTCCATAATTAATCCATCTAAAGATGTATAAGTAGATTCTGCTAATAGCTTATCATCCAGTGATATAGATACTGTATCTATCCCACCAGAATCGCCTACATTGAAATTTATTCTAATAGACGTAGAAATTATTTCCCCTAATTCACAACTCGTTACAGAGGACGTCATGGACATTGTAGGAGGTGTGTAAGAAGGGACTACTCTCTTAGTTAACATATCTTTAACAATATCTAAAGCTGTAATTCCAGCTTTATATATTTTCTTATCAGTAGCTTCCCCTATTGATACTCCTTGTACGGTAAAATCTTCCTGCAATATATTCATACTCACACCATTTTCAAGATTGTTCAGTTTAGCAGAAGTTATATAATCACCTGTATACCACCAAGTTCTTATATATTGTCCCTCTACAGGAACATAATCGGAAGGGGCAGCTTTATACAAATCTACTTCACTTATATCTGCCATAGCATAAGAATCTATAGGGATAGAATCCCTTGCAACTAATTCATTTACGTAAAAATCAATCGGGGGGATAGTTATACGATTTCCTTCTAAATCAAATAAATGTATCTGAACACTATATCTACCAATTTCATCGAATTCATCTGTCATTGCTTGAGTTATGGTAAATATGATGGTTTTATCTTCTACTCTTAATGTATCAATATCGAAGTATTCCTTTCTATTCGGTTTTAATACCCTAGCACTTGCCTTTAATACATCTTGATTTAATGACCTTATTACATAGTCAAAATTAACCAAATTTATGTGTAAGTCAATACCTCGGTCATTACTATAAACGTGAATTTTACTATCTACAGTAGCTTTAGTACCATTTATTGTAACGGTAACATTTCTACTAATTGCCATAATTTAATCCCTCCTTAAATTAATAAAGTACGGACTTCGAAGGATATAGGGGGGATTGTAATTCTATTAGCGTCTGAACCTTCTCCATCATATAAGTGAAATTGAAGTGTATATTTTCCAATATCACTTAAATCATCAGTAAGGTCTTTAGTTATTGTAAATTTTAATAAATCATTTTCAATAGGGAAGGGGTCTCTTTCAAATATATCACCGTTAGGACATTGAACTGTAACACTAGCATACGCACCTTCATCTAAATTAGACGCTAAATTTATTGTATTTTTTATAGAATAATTAAATTCATTTAATTTAAAATAGAAATCAATTCCAAAATCGCCTTGATAGATGAATAATTTTTCGCTAGGAGTTGCCTTGGTTGACCTGATGGTAATAGTTATATTTTTTGAAATAGCCATCTCTTTACACTCCTTTCTTAGTCTCATTATATATAGCATATCTTATAAAAAGAAAAAGAGTTAATGTAATATTAACATTACATTAACTCTTATATTATTTGTTTATTTCCACATCTAGTTCAGCTATAGCGTTCATAATCACACTATTATCCCTTTTTAATGATTCCATTTGAGATACTAATAAACTTAAATCTTCTTTTACCTCACCTATACAATCATTTCTAAATGCTTGTATTTGGGTATTATACATATCTTTATTAGCTTCATAAATTTTTTCATTGTATATTTGAGGTTCGTTTAACGCCCAAACACCATTATTTCTTCTGACACAGTAAACCATTAGGATTAAAACTTCTCCCCCATTCACAATGTCATTTTCGTATATTTCTAAACAACGTTCATCTAAAATACGAGTTCTTGTAATCATCTACTATCCTCTCCTTCAACTTCTATCTTATCAAATTATATAAAACTAAGGAGTAAATAAGTTACTCCTTAGTTCATACTATTATTTTTTAACCTTTAAAGTAATACTACAGTTTACTATATTTATATAGTTATTGTTTGCACTACTATTTACATAGACTGCAAGAGAATTGTATGAACCATTCTTTAAACCTTCCACTATTGCTTTAGGTAAAGTAAATGTCTTAGTTTCTCCCCAAGCTAATGTTCCTAAATGAGTTTGTCCTCCGTAACTAGGAGTCCCACTAGCACTACTACAGCTAGACCCATTTATATATACATTTGAACCACCAGATAAACCTCCACTATTTGCACGTGTTAGAGTTATAGAGTTACCGTCTTGTACAGTACCTGAACCCATCCAACTTCTTATAGCTGAAATATCGAAGAACATGTGTCCTCCTCTTAGACCGTAGCCCCAACTACCTTGTTTACAATCATCATCACCCCAGTTACTCCATTGGTATTGATAAGTTTTATGTGAAGTCCAATTGAAGCTTTGAGTATATATTTGAGACGTAACTGGAGGAGAAGGTGGTGTAACAGGGTATCTAGTAGAAGCTGTTTCAGTTCTTCCATTCCCAAAGGAATAATAAATACCGTGAACACATTGTACGTTTCCTATAGGACGAGTACCATTACTATCGCTACCCCAAAAAGCTTTTGAGCCACCCTTTAAAATACAGAAGTTTGCATTACTTCCAACGTCATCATAGGAATAATAAATTGATTGTGAACGTACCTCTACTGCAGTATAGCATTTACCAAAATCTACATTGTAGGTAAATAAATCTGTTCTATCAGTAAGAATACCCCAATTTTTTGTAGATATAGTCAATGCGTCCACTTCTAATCTGGACACATCGTAGGCTATTATACCATGTCCACCTCCATCAACATTAGGATTATCTTGTATTACAATACCTGTATCACTAGTACCGAAAGTACGTCCTCCTAAAATCCATACCCATTTATTTATTTGAGTTAAATAAATGGCAGGTAGACCATGACCAGGACTTGATATTACCAGATTCCCCTCTAATACTATCTTTATGAATCCTCCTCCATGTAGACCTTGTAATCTTAATTGTTCCCAGATTATAGATTTAGGGTCTCTTACAGTAATATATAGGTCTTTATTAATACAAGGAGTTTTTTCTAAATATTCCTGTAATGCTGCAAAACTGTTGAATGGGGAACTTGAAGACCCATCTCCACAAGTAGTTTTAGAGTGGTCAACATATAAATTACTAGGGCCTTCATATAGGTTTTCTAAGTTACCAGCAAAAACTTTATCTACTTTTAATTCAGTCCATTGTGTTCTACTTGACAACCAAGCCATTACATCACCGGTAGCACTATCGCAAATACTAAAACCGTCGGCTCCCATATGAGTAAAACTTCCAACCTTATCATGTTTAACCGTGATACCACTAGCGTCAATGGATGTGGTACTAGATTTAACTTCATTAGGATGTTGAGTCCATTCAGTTTCTACTGTACCTTTCTTTAGAGACATCCTTTTAAATCCTACTTGAGCAACAGTATCACTACTATATACAAAAAATCTACCATATAACGCTTCTGTTAAATTATTTGTTTTGAAATGTACATAGCACTTTACAAATCTCCCAGCAGTAATAGTTTGTCTATAATCAAGTACTGTACATAACCTAGTACCTGTAGGAGTACTACCTTTCCAAATCCAAAAATGTAATGGAGACAAGTCTGCTGTAGCAAAATTTGTAGAAGCATATATATAACCTTCATATACATAATCTGTATTTGGTTCTAACTGAATGTCATGGGCGTATCTAGCACCTCCCTTAAATGATGTATTAAAATAGTTTTCGGTATTTCCGTAGAAAGGAAACGCATTAGCTTTACTAATACTCAATCCCCCTCCATTAGTAATCCAATCACTAGTATTTCCAGTTTGTGCGTCAGAATTTAACATCATATTATTTGCATTAGAGGTTTTAAATGCAGCTTCCCACTTGCTATTAGATTGTGTAACAGTGAGTTGCATTTTATCTAACTGGTCATTAATGTCTATTCTATCATATAATTTATATACTGTAAGTGTATCATATATACCACCTGTTGTAGACAATGCTCTGAAAGATACTGCAGTTACAGTAGTATTATATAAACTAGAAGATACAGAAATTGTAAGACCGTTGTCCTTTAAAGTTAATCCACTATTACCACTTACTACATCTGCCCAAGAACTACCACTTGTACTGTATTGCCACTTATCAAAGGTGCAATTTTGCAATTTATAGTATAATGTAATTGATGAAGGAGAGAATGTAGTACCTCCGTTTGTACTCTTAAATACATTAGTAGACGCATTTATTTTTACTAATTTAGATGAAGTACCTGCAGCACCAGCTATTGCTAAACTATAAGTAAATATTTTATTTATAGTCACTCCTCCACAAGTTACAGGAATTGTAACTGTACCATTTTTAGTACTAAGACTATCTGTTACAGTAAATGTAATATTCGTAGATGTTGTACCATTACTGTTTATAGTTGCAGTCATACCACTAGGAAGTCCACTTATAGTACCTACAGTACAAGCAGTTTTAGTTGTTCCGACATATCCAAAAACTGTTGTATTAACAGTAGTTGCAACTGCTTTCCCATTACTACCTGCTGCAAATGTGTGGTTCTCATTTCCCAATAATATATTTACGGAATCTTTACCGTTAGTACCATTAGTACCTCTATCCCCATACGCTCCAATAATTCTAGGAGTTCCAGTACTTGAACTATTATCAGTATAAGTGATTACTTCATAGTTCCATAAATACTTTTTAGAACTTGAAACACTTTGTATAGTAGTAGTCCACCCGGTAGTAGCTGCGGTGACATTACTACTACTATTAGTAGCTAAATAGTATTCAGTAATAGATTTAATTCCTTTACCGTTAGTACCATTTGTACCGTTAGTACCGTTAGTACCGTTAGTACCGCATACTCCAATAATGGTTGGAGTAGTTGAAGATGTTGTATTATTAGTATAAGTTATAATCTCGTAATTCCACAAATATCTCTTAGAAGTAGATATACTTTGTACAGTAGTAGTCCACCCTGAGGTAGAAGTGGTAACATTACTACTACTATTAGTAGCTAAATAATAATTAGTTACTTTACTGATACCTATACCATTAGTACCATTAATACCGTTATTACCATCCTTTAAACGAGAAATGGTAACTACATCTGACCTATTCCCACTTGCATTTACTTTAAATGCTATAGATGTTACAGAACTTGTATATAGTGCTGAGGAATTACTGATAGTCAATTTATTACTGCTTATAGTTAATCCGTTTGACCCACTTGTTACATTAGTCCAAGTACTACCTCCATTTACACTATATTGCCAGTTTGAGTAGTTACAATTAACAAATGTTGGTGTTATAGTTATACTACTAGGGGTATAAGTTGTAGAACCTGCGCCACATTTAAAGAATTGAGTTGTAGGGATTGCTTCTACATAACTAGCGTTCGTACCATTAGTACCGTTCGTACCATTAGTTCCTGGAATACTTAAAGAGTAAGTAAAAATTTTATTAATTGTTAAGCCATTACAAGTAACTGGGATAGAAACAATACCATTTGTAGTAGCCATTGAAGTAGTAACTGCTATACTAATTGAAGTAGTAGTAGTGCCATTATTATTTATAGTTGCTGTCATTCCGGTAGGTAATCCACTTATTGTACCTACAGTACAATTAGCTTTAGAAGTCCCATTAAAACCATAAACATTTAGGGAAATGGTCTTAGCAACGGCTTTTCCATTACTAGTAGCTTGGAAAGTATGATTCTCGTTAGATAATTGAATGGTAGTAGCATTAATCCCCTTCATTTCCTCTATTGTAGGAAGCCATGTTGTATCTGAATCCCCTTCTTCTATTTTAAAGTCCTTAATATACAACACATCACCTACAGACCAAGAACTACCACTTTTATAGAATACAAAAGAATGATTGTTCACATCAGTAAATGTCCAAGTAAATGTGAATTTTTGCCATGATGTGGTTAACTTTCTATTAGCTACAGTCCCACCAGCTTCGTGACCCATAGTGTTTATATCCATATTACTACTAGCTTTCGCCCATAAACTCCATGTATAAACTTTTCCAATACGGTCGGAAGTTTTAGGAAATACTGGAAAATGAGGCCCTCCTGTACCGGCGGTTGTACACTTAATTTCAACATGATAGCCACAAGCAGCACCTGTATCAGCTACGAGTGTCTTAGTACCCTTGAAATTCCCAGCTACTGAGAATTTATCATCCATCTTATAAGCGTTAGGTATAAGATTATAATTAGGGGTAGCACCATCATTACCATCATCTATTCTTACTATAGTCATATTATCAGAAGTATTATTAGACCCGGTAACTTTAAACACAATTGTTTTTACACTGGTTGTAAATAGATTACATGTATTCGATATAGTTAATACATTCCCACTTATAGTTAATCCATTTGAACCACTTGTTACATTAGTCCAAGATGAACCGTTATTTATAGAATACTGCCATTTACTATAAGTAGAATTTGTAAATACAGGTGTTAATTTTATTGAACTTGGGGTATAAACTGTACTTCCCTTAGCTTTTAAAAATACTTGGGTAGTATCATCAATTCTCACATAACTAGCATTAGAACCGGAATCCCCTTTTATCTTCGCCCAAGTATATTTACTAAAGACTGTAGAATCGGCTTCTGTAGTATCGACATATTGTCCCAACCAACTTCCGGGAGTTTCTCCATTATTGGCAGTAAATGTTTTACCATCATTAGAATACTTAATATGGAGATAATATGTTTTACCATCCTTACCATTTACACCAGGAGTACCTTGTTCCCCTTTATTACCATCTTGTCCTCTGAATCTGCTCCAAGTATATTTCTTAGGGTCGTTAGAGTCTGTAGGATTTTCATCTACATAAGTACCGATATAATCAGAAGGAGTTTCAGTCATTTGAGCAGTAGTTGTAGGGTTAGCAACACTTGAATATTTAATATGGAAGTAACTAGAAGAACCTGCAGGGCCTTGAATACCTGTATCTCCCTTATCTCCCTTAATCTTCTTCCAAGTATATTTACTGAATGTATTTGAATCTGCTTCTACTGTATCTACGTATTGACCTAGGTAGTTCCCAGGAGTTTCTCCATTATTAGAAGTAAAAGTCTTACCATCATTAGAATACTTAATGTGTAAATAATAAGTAGTACCATCTTTACCATCTTTACCTGGTAACCCATTAGTACCGTTATTACCGTCTTTTCCTATAAACTTAGTCCATGTATACTTCGTAGGGTCATTTGAATCTGTAGGATTTTGGTCTACATAAGTACCTATATAAGTATTCGGAGTTTCACTCATTTGACTTGCAGATGTAGGATTAGCTACGGCAGAATATTTAATATGGAAATAGGCAGATTTACCATCTATACCGTCTTCACCTTTAATCTTTTTCCAAGTATAATCACTAAATGTTGTTGAGTCTTCCTTTTTAGTATCAACTAATTGACCTAAATAATCTCCAGGAGTTTCCCCTTTATTTGCAGTAAATGTTTTACCGTCATTGGAGTATTTAACATGGAGATAATAAGTTATACCATTTACACCATCTTTACCTGGCAAACCATTAGTACCATTGTTACCGTCTTGTCCTATAAATTTACTCCAAGTGTACTTTTTAGGGTCATTTGAGTCTGTAGGACTACTGTCTACGTAAGTACCTATATAAGTACTTACATTCTCAGTCATTTGACTCGCAGTTGGGTTTGCTACCGGAGAGTATTTAATATGGAAGTAACTAGAAGTACCGTTAATACCGTTAGTACCATTAATACCATCCTTACCATTTTTACCTGGAACTGATAAAGAGTAAGTAAATTGTTTATTAAATTTAAGTCCATTACAAGTAACTGGAATAGTTACAATACCATTTAAACTAGTCATAGAAGTAGTTACGGCTACTGTAACCTTTGCATTGGTTGTACCTGAACCACTAGGAGTAATAGTCATTCCACTTGGTACATTACTTATAGTCCCAATTGTTACTGCTTTTTCTTGTGTTCCTACATAACCATCAATATCAAAAGAAATAGTACTTGCTATTGCTTTTCCGTTACTAGTAGCTTGGAAAGTATGGTTTTCATTTCCTAATATTACATTAGTAGCACTAACTCCATCTTTACCATTTGTACCGTTAGTACCATTATTACCATCAGTACCGTCCATTAACCTAGCGATAGTACTTACATCAGATGAACCGTCGCTGGCAGTAACTTTGAAGGAAACAGAATTAATTGAATTAGTATATAAAGGCGAAGAATTAGAGATTGTTAAAACTCTGTTACTTATAGTTAATCCATTTAACCCACTTGTTACATCTGTCCAAGAAGAACCTCCGTTAGTACTGTATTGCCACTTATTAAATGTACAATTGGTGAATTCTGGAGTAAGTTTTATAGTAGACGGAGAATAATTTGTAGCACCCTTAGTTTTAATAAAAATCCTATCACTTTCAACGATTGTAACATAACTAGCGTTAGTACCATCAATACCTTGCATTCTGGCCCAGGTATATTTACTCACACTACTACTATCAGCTTCGGTAAAATCAACATACGTACCAATATACATACCTACATCTTCACCGTTATTTGTAGTAAAAGTCTTACCTCCATCATTAGAATATTTAATGTGTAGATAAGAAGTTCTACCATCACTACCATTCTTACCTGGAATACCTTGAGGGCCTTGAATTTTCCCCAAACTTACCCAACCATCAGTTTCATATCTCCATAAGAAACCAGTAGCGGTTACGTAATAATACTTACCTACTTCTCCCGTAGTAGGTAATTTAGAAACAGTATAATCTATAGTAATGGAAGTACCGTCTTGTCCTTGAATCTTAATCCAAGTATATTTACTAGGGTCATTACTATCTTGTATGTTGTTATCTACATAAGTACCAATATATTCTTGAGGAGTATCAGTCATCTCGTCTGCAGTTGGATTATTATTAGGGGCATATTTAACATGGAAATAAGAACTAGTACCAGGTGTACCATTTATACCATCTTGACCGTCTTTACCATCTTTACCTCTGATTAATGACCATGTATAATCATTGAATACCAGGCTATCTTTTTGAATAAAGTCAACCATTTGTCCCATGTACTTACCAGGAGTTTCTCCATCATTTGCTGTAAAAGTAACCATATCATCGGAATATTTAATGTGTAAGTAAGTAGTCTTACCGTTAACTCCATCCTTCCCAGGAAGTCCATTTGTACCATCTGTACCATCTGTACCTATAAGCTTGACCCATTTATAAGAAGCTGGGTCGGTACTATCTGCCTTTATATTATCTACATAAGTACCTATATAAGTATTAACTTCTTCACTCATATCAGAAGTTTTTGTAGGATTAGGTATGGCAGAATATTTAACGTGAAAGTAAGAACTTGTACCAGGTGTACCATTAACACCATCCTTACCATCATCACCCTTTATTAAAGCCCAAGTATAGTTATTAAATACCAAACTATCTTCTTTTATAAAGTCCACATATTGACCCATATATTTACCCGGAGTCTCACCATTATTTGCAGTAAATTTAACCATATCATCAGAATATTTGATATGAAGATAGGTAGTTTTACCATCTGTACCATTAGTTCCAGGAATACCGTTTGTACCATCTTTACCTACAAGTTTAACCCAAGTATATTTCTTAGGGTCTGTAGAGTCCTCTTTTATATTATCCACATAAGTACCTATATAATCTTGGACGGTTTCAGTCATTTGACTAGAAGTCGGATTACTGTTTGGGGCATATTTAACATGGAAATAAGATGAAATACCGTTAGTTCCGTTAACACCGTCTTTACCGTCTCTACCTTGTAAAACAGTACTTATTGTTATAGTTTTATGAATAATATAATCAAGTATTTCTAGTTCTACATCTAAATTGATAGTAGAAATATCTAACATTCTCTTAGAATTATCTACCTTAATAGTAAATGTATTATTATTAAGTATATACTTAATAGCTTCGGTAGAAATTGAAGGAGTTACACTATTAATAATACAAGGAGTTTCAGTAGTAGTATTCTCCTTTAAAACTTTAAATGTAATAGGAATTTCTTGAGATTCTATTGGGAAACTATTTGTATCTAAAGTAAGAGTAACATTTTCTTTATTCATCACTACATTAAAAGTTGAGTTTAATAAGTCGTTGAGGGTTTTATCATCTATCTTTATTACTAAATCTGAGCCATTAAATGTTAACTGACCATTACCAAAACTAAATGACCCATCTTCTAAATTAAACCATGAAGAACCATCAACACTTTGTAGTATACCTGCCTTTATTATAGAAGCTGTTAATTTAGAACATGTAGTTTCATCTACAATTAATTTACCACCAGATACTAAACCATACCAAGGGCCTCCGTATCCGTTAGTAGATACTGCAATCCCATTTTTATTCATACGTGTAATAACTTTTGCAGTATTTATATCGTCGGTGTCCATTACCAATAATTCATCTCTAGTTTTTACAACATATCCACCTAATCCATTGTTTATTATCTCAGTAGCTTGTGCTACTGCCTCTTTTATAATTGAATCTGTGTTTATAACAGGACTATTTACATGAATAGAGTCATTAACCTTTTTGTTTAATTCATTATCTGCTTTAGTAGATTCTGAAACAGAGTTGGTAAAAGAACTTTCTTCATTTCCTATGACAAGAGAAGTAACTTCCTTTCTAATTGGGTCAAAATGAGATTCAAGACATTTAATAGAAGTATCTAAATTTATTTTAGAATACTTAACCCTTACTGTATCTCCAACCCAAATTTTTTCAGAAGCAAAGTCTTTATATTCCTCAGTAGCAGTTAATACTGCTAAATCTACACTAATTGTGATTTTTGGAAGGTCTACTTTATCCTCAGAAAATAATTTGGCACATCTTTCTCTTATTGCATTATATACTTCTGTTAAACTATTTTGAGACTCTTTATTATCTTCCTTATCTTCTTCTGGTTGTTTACCTAAATAATTTAATTCGTCAATATATGCGTTTTTCGCAGAGTTAACAACTATTCTAATTTTTCTATATATCGTTGAACCTCCACTTATTTTTAACTTATAAGTTTTACCGTTCTTTATAGCTATCCCAAATTGTTTAATGTTTTTAACATCTCTTGCAGAACTAGTATTAAGGTCATCGATAGGAATTATTATCTGCTTTTCGTTAAATCTGACTGCTTCTGCAGTAACTCCTGTTAGTTCCCAGTTATCTAATTTATTAACGAATTCGCTATTCTTTACAAGTTCTCTTTCTCCGTCTTCCTCTTTATAATCTTTATCTTGTAGTGATACTGAGTATAAAGAAACTTCGTGGCTATCAGTAGTATCGAAATATCCAAAATCTATTTCTATTGTAACCTGAGTATCTTCTTGAGAAGTGAATGAATATTCGATACTATCTCCTTTTGAAGTACTTGCTAGTTTTACATCAGAAAAACTCATTGCTCTAATGATAGGGTGTGGATAGTCTTGAATTTTAGGACTATCATAATATTTTTCAGGTAATAATATTCCATCAGATGATGACGGTAATATTCTAGTGTATGTTTCTGCAAATTCTAATTCATAGTTTACCCCAGTTAAATTTTTACCGTATTCTATTACGACTCCACGGTCTATTCCTCGCTCTTTAACGAAATGGATATTATTATTGTGGAAAGTCGCATCGCATTCATATACATTTTTATAGGATACGTCATCTCCAATTAAAGCACTCAATAGGTTTATATTTTCTACTGAAAAATCACTAGATTTTGTTACATCTGATGACGCAGTTATTTCTCCTTTGTATTGAGTACTCTTTAATACATCAGTTATTGCTACAGTTCCTGGTTCTGCTACTATATTACATTTTTCTATATAGTTGTCTTGAGAATCGAAACATTTATGTGTAGCGTATACAGTAATAGTATCTAAATCCTTTTGAATATTTCTTACACGGAATGGTTCATCTACAAATATTTGATTATCCACAATATTGTTTGTAGGACATACAATAATATCATTTTCACAAATACTATTACCTTTTTCAGAATCTATATCAAATTTTATAGTTAAACTAAATGAAGTATTTAATATTTCGGCCACATCTATATCTGTAATTTCGTCATCTAATGTTAACCCCAATGTTTTCCAATCAGATTCAGTTGAGTTGGGACTAAATTTCCTAATTGCCACTAAAAACACCTCCATCTTGGATTAATATATACATGAGTAATACCAGAAGAAACTTGGATATTATTTACTCCTACGTTAAATATAGGGTAATCGTTAGCTTCTACTTTATCTCCCATATTTGCTGAATAACTATTTTTATAACAACGTCTTACTTGACTATCTATTTCAATAAAATCTGTAATAGATTTAAATTTCACGATTAAATTATTAACTACAATTTGTTGATTAGTTACTGTACCGTTACAAGTTATTTTCATATGAGGACGAGATAAATAATCTCCTATATTAGTAATAATACTAGTAACTTTACCATCAATTGTAGCTATATTTCGATAATAACAAAACGGTTCTAACACAACATTAACAGTAAGTGTACCTAAAATTCTTACTTCCCTTTCTATATTATCAAATGATACATCTACCATTCTATATTCTACGGATGGGTCATCAGAAAAGAAAAAAGATTTAGAATTACGAAGTTGTGCAATAAAAGGTCTAACCTTACCTATTAGATTAGATTTATCATTAAATTGATACTTTAATTGAATAGACCTATTCTGAAAACCATCTTTGCGAGTTAAGTAGCCATCGCTTCCAGGTATTTGTATATAATCTGTATTATTTGAAGTAATCGGAATAGAAGGTCTCTCCGCTAAGTACATTCCAAAACTATTATCAGTTTTACCATTATCAAATGTTATATAAAAAGACATTTCTCTGTAACACCTCCTCAACCTTCATACTAAATATGATAACAATAAAAAAAGGAGTATGTTAAGATATACTTAACATACTCCGATAAATTATCTGTGTTTTCTATTCCACTCTAACTGTCTGTCGATATATGGAGTTAAAACTTGGGCGGTTTGTTTGGGGTTAAATGATACAGTAGGATTCATGTTAATACCAGAAATAGCTTTAATAACTTCAAATAAAGTATTAACAATATTACTATCATCAAAATTATTACTAACAGATTGATTAAATCCTCCGTTACTAATATTGAACGCCATCTGGCTCATAGGTGATGACGGTACACCATAATCCATGTAAGTACCTTCTATCATTTTGTTTACTTGACGTGTTACTTCATCTTTAACCGCATTCATCATCATTTTAGTAGAAGTTGCATTAGATTTAATACTCGCACCGACTCCTAGTAGTGCTCTACTAGTTTTTCCATCATACCCTAAGTCTACATAGTTACCATCAATTAATTCCCAACTTTTACTTCCCCTCCAACTTTCATTGAACTTCGCAAGTTGTTGAGAACCTACTTGACCGTGTGAACCTTGTTCGTTAATAGTCCACGAACCTCCTCGTGTATGTTGAACTACAGTACCAGGTACTTGATTAACTGTAACTGTAACTGACTTACCATGTATACCATCGATTCTCCATTGTACGTCTTTCGCAGTACCGTTATCAGTAACTGTTATTGTAGTAGTGTGAGGTAAATTATTAACACTACTTTTTAATGAGTCTACATCTCCTTTAGCATTAAGTGCTTGTTCAGCACACCTTAAAAATCCTTCTTGAGTAGCAAATCCGAAGTCAGAAGCTTTTAAACTACCCTCAGCTAATTTAGCTTTTATTATCTCCATAGCTTGAGATGTAGTCATTTGACCATTTTTAACACTACTAATTTCAGTATTTAACGCATTTACTACAGCGGCAGCATTATTTTTCCATGCCCACTCATTATTTGCTAATTGTCCTTGAACATTTCCATAAGAATCTACTACTACCATAGTCATAGCACCAGTTTCATTAGTAACAGTCTTACAAGTCATACCGTTAGTAGCTGCGTATTGTTGTAACGCCGCTTCGTTATCTGCAAATACAGTCCTCATAGCATGTCCATTGCTATCATATACTTGATATAATCCTTGTATATCACCTTCAACTTGTTTAACGTGAAGACCATGTTGGTCAGCAAAATCTTTACTGTATAAAGCTTGTAATCCATAAGAATTGGCAGAAACTTGTGCTAATTCATTAAGCTTTTGTTCATTTGCAGCTATATCATCTAACATTTGAGTGTAAGTTTCCTTACTTACAGAACCTGCCATATATAAAGCTTCAGCTTGTTTTATTGCTGACTCTGCCCATGTTTTGTTCTCTTTCTCTTTAGCTTCTGCTACAGAGTCTGTATACTTCTGAATATTCTTAATTTTGTCTTCGTATACAGCCCTCTCTTTCTCTCCATCTAATTCTAATTGATTTAAATAGTCCTCAGAACTAGTCATAGATAATCTTTTTTCTGCTTCTTTACGGTCTTCTATTAGGTCAAGAATTCTAGCTTGAGTTTCCTCAGTCATTTGAATTTCTCCTGTACCTAATTTACTATATATCTCAAGTAATTGTTGAGTATCAGAATCATACACCTGTTTGTAATTATCTCTTGATTTACTGTAACTATCTAAGAATTCATTATATGACTTAGAACCTTCTCCAAATGTCTTTTTAGCATAATCCACAACAGACTTATCCATCTCTGACATATTTTGAGCGATTGTTTGAGCACCTTGATTAGTTTCATCTATCCAAGGTTGAACAAGTGCTTTTACTTCATCTTGTTTAGTCTCAGGAGTAATTTCAGTATTGTTTAAGATATTTTGAATATTTTGTTGCATTTCTTTAAGTCTATTTGCCCAATTTTGAACATTCTCCTCTATTTTAGCGGTTGCATTCTTATAGTTATCAGAGAATTTAATATCGTATTCGTGTCCAAAAAGTTTATCTAGTACGTTTGTAGTACCTTTAACCTTCCCTTTTAAATCTTCTGCAACAAAACCTGCTTCACTTAGTTGTTTAGCACCTTCTTCGCATTTTTTATTATTGTTATGCCATGCTAAAGCTAAACCTCCAAGAGCAGCTGCTACTCCTACTACTCCCATAGTGACAAGACCTGTAGTACTAGTTAACGCACCCATAACTGTACTTAACATACTTACACTTCCCGTACTACTTGCTGCAGCAGTACCTATTCCTCCTAAAGCAGTTGATGTGGTCGCAGCAGTAGTTGATACCCCTGCCATTTTTAATACCCAATTACCTATCATACCAATACCTGAACCAAAAGCTTTAGTAACTGTTCCAATACCTGTTACAAACTTACCTAATAAAGAAACAGTTCCACCGATAAGTGGGCCTAATATACCTATTTTTAGTATCCAGGATTGAGTACCTTCACTAAGATTACCAAACCATTCTACTAACTCAGACGCTTTGTCTAAGAATTTAGAAATATGAGGTAATAGTTTTTCTCCTAGAGATATACCTAAATCCACTATTTTATTCTTACATATCTGAATTTGACTCGCAGTAGTTTGATAACGTTGTTGTACTTCGTTTGTTAAAGCAGAATTTTCTGCCCAAGCATTATTTGCTATATTTAAAGTATCTGTAAATAAACCATGTGCATTTGTTGCTCTTAAAATAGCGTCCCTTAAACGTACTTCTTCAATACCCATATCAGATAACATTTTAATAGCTGATTCACCTTGTTCTCCACCTTTAGCAAGACCTTCGGTAAACTTAACTATTGCTCCATATGCGTCTGTTTCAAAAGATTGTTTAAATTCACTACCAGTCATTCCACAAACACTCGCAAAATCTTCTAACGATTCTCCTCCATTAGCACATGCTACTTGCATGTTTACCATTAATTTAGAGAATGCGCTACCACCCATTTCAGAAGCTAGACCTAATGATGATAAACCTGCAGATAAAGCTAATATTTGTGCTTGAGTCATACCTACTTGATAACCTGCTGCACCTAATCTACTTGCCATATTCATAATATCAGCTTCTGTAGTTGCGGTGTTATTACCTAAATCAACCAACGTACTACCTAATCGTTGTACGGCATCACTAAATTCCGGAGTCGCAGTTTTACCTGCGTAACCTGTAACGTTCATGAAATGTGCAATTGCAGTTGAGGCTTCCTCTGCTCCAAGATTTGTAGCATCTCCTAGTTGGGCCATAACCTTTGCAAAGTCTACAACAGACTCTTTAGCAACACCTAATTGTGAAGCTATTTCAACTACTGACGCTATTTGATTCGCACTTGTTGGCATTTCTTTAGCCATAGCACGAATTTGGTCGGACATCACCTTGAATTCTTGCTCAGTTGCGTTTGTTGTTTTCCTTACACCTGCAAACGCAGATTCATAGGAAATAGCGGCAGTCGCAGCTCCTACGGCTATCGCAGTAAAAGGTGATGATAGACTGGTTATAGTATTACCTAAAGTACCTAAACCTTTACCTACGTTCTGTATTTTAGTCCCAGTATTTTCTAAACTACTTCCTATACCCACTAACTTATTTCCTAGTTGTATAGCAGAGAAGTTATCCATAATATGTTTTGTCTGAGAAATTTCATTATTCAGATTCTGAATCTTTAATTGTAGTTCTTTTATACCATTCTCAGTATTATTAGCAGTTGCTCGGTAACGGTCTAATTGACTCGCAGCTTTTGCATATTGAGTAGTACCTTCTTGACCAGCGGCACTTAACTCATTCATTAATGACTTTTGTCTGGCGATGTTCTCATTTGCTTCACTCAATCTAGTTTTGTATGACCTAAGTTGAGTTTGCATATTTTTCATTTTATCGCCCATTTGAGTATAGTGGGTAGTTAATTGTTGCATATTCATAGACATTAACTTACCACTACCACTGGCTAATTTTATTTGTCTATCTAAGGATTTTATATTGTTCTCTAAAGCCCTTATCTGTGCACTTGCATTTTTATCCTGTACCCCAAGGGTAATTAACAGTTCTTCTGACATCTAATTACCTCCTTTCTTAGAGTACTATATCTTAAATACGTCTTTACAACCTATTTTAAAATCTAGTATAGGTAATACAAATGTATACGTACCAGCTAAAACATTTTTCTTCATTTCAATAGATTCTAATATAATATTTGCATATACACAATTCTTTTTAAATGCTAGAATACTCCCATCTTCTATATAAGGAATATAGACTACTTGGTAGGGAAAAGTACCATTAAACTTCTCCTTTATATCTAAATATTGTTGTAATCCTAATCCTAATATAAAATCTTTATTCTCAAACTTACTATTTTTCAACTCAACTATCTTCTCTACAGTAGTAGTCTTAGTTGCAGAAACAGAAGTAGCTTTTGAATTTAAATAAGTGTAGATAGCTTTATCTAAAGTCTCAGCTAATTCTTGAGTTAATTCTTGAGGGATAATATCTCCTAATTCATTTCTTCTAAATACATATTCCCCTAAAACAGTTTTAACACAATCAGTAGTTTGTCTAGTAAAAGTAAATGCAGAACTTCCATCCTTATTAAACACTTCTATATCTCTATCATTAACAACAGTCACATACTTTAAGATACTTGAGAGTACAATAGTGTCATTTAATACTATTTTTCTATAAACCGGTATTAAATCAGTTTTTGCTAAATCATTTCTGTATGAAGATATTAATAAGTCAGAAACATTTTTAATATCGCTCATTTGTAATCCTCCTTAATCTAAGACCTTATATGTGGTCTTTTGTTTTCCTTCCTTTTTTAAATTATTTTCTTCTTCGACCTTTTTTCTAGCTTCTTGTTGTTTCTCATTCATAGATGTATATATATCTATTTGAGCGAAGGTCTTTCGCAAGTCACTTGTCCAAAAGTCATACTCGGAACGTCTTAATATAGTACAGTAATAATATTCAAGCCAATCTAAATCTATATCGTCTCCTTGTTTTGTTTCTGTCGAAGAAGTTTTACTTTTTTTCTGATTTCTTTGGCAAACCTGCAATTACAAACTCTACAACATCATTTCCACAACCTAATAATATTTCTAATAAATCGTGTCTGTTCAATAACTCTGTTCCTAGTGGAGTATCAGGATTATCTTTATCTCTTACTGTTGCAGTAGCAAAATCGATAATTGCTTGGTCATCCCATTGTCCTAGTAACGCAAAAGATGTCATAAAATTTTTATTATATAAATCCTTATAAACTTTAATTGATAAATTATCAAAAGCTAATAAATATTCTTTATCCCCTATTGTTACAACTTTTTCTCTTCTTCCTATAGCCACTTAAATCAACTCCTATAAATTATAATATTTTCATTGCTATTAATATGATAAATAGTAATTACCTCAAATAGTTAATGACTATTTAAGGTAATAAAAAAATGGGAGGGAATATAAATAAAATCCCTCCCAAACAAATGAAAATATTATAATTAACTAAGCAGTAGCGTCTGCTACATCAATAAATTGTACAGTCTTAAAGAAGTTATCTAATTTCTTCTTAGCTTGAGCGTCATCGCCAACTTCATCACTAGCAATTATATAAGAAAGTTTATTATTACTTAATGGAATTGCAGTACCAGAAATTGTAACTCCTTGGAATGATATAGATTCACCCTTAGTTGAACCTCCATTATCATCTCTTGATAATTTACAGTTATAATAAATTATATTTTCATAAGACCCATCATCAAAAGTTTTTTGAAATAAAATTGCTACTGATTTTTGAGTATCATTAACATTTGATTCCATTTGACCGTTATTATAAGTCTTACCTGCTAATTCTGCTTCAATTTTTCTTGATACATTAGAGAATGTCATTGAAATATCTGCATTATTAACTATTTTAACGGCAATATTACAGATATTGTCAGCGTAGTTCTTACCTTCTGCATAAGTTTCAGTTATAGAAATTTCTTCTAAATCTGGAATCTTAATAGGTTTTCCGTAAGATATTAAATCAGCCCCACTTGCTTGAGGAGTAACAGTTAAAACTGCATAATGGCAGTTACATATACCTACAGCCTTCTTACTCATTTACATTATCTTCCTTTCGTATAGAGATTAAAAATTGAATAGGGGTATTAAAGTACCCACTATCCTCTAAATAAGTTGCAGAAGTAAGTGTTCTAACAAATCCATACTTCTCCATATGGTTGATTATTAGGTTCTTGTACCTCTCAACTTGTTTATCTATTAATAAATTTACAGTTACAGTATAATAATCAGACTTACATCCATTATCGCTAAAATATGCTGGTCTACTTGTATAGGAATAAGCCATACAAGGTAAGGATAAATCATGTCTTTGAATATAATAAGATTTTAAATCTATGTCTTCTGACTGTGCTATATCTACTACTTCGGATAAAGCATTTCTTATTGTTTTTTCAATAGTCATTTTTAACCTCCCCACGCAGCTAATATCATTAACTTCAACTTAGCCTTTATTTTAGCCCCCGCACTACCTTTTATAGTGTCTGCAACACTATTAAACCACATAATATGAATAAATACATACTTACCGTGATATATACCCCCACGACCCCAGTTATGATAACCGTAGTTTTGGAAGTATGTTCCTTTCCATTGTTCCCAAGGCCCCGTCTTATTACTAAGTCCTACATCAATATAAGCAGATAAATTATTACTTCTTCTATCAGAAACTCCTATGGAACTACGGGCAGCTCCACTATCTACTGGACAAGCTTCTCTTATAACACCCTTCACATCTTCTGCAACACTATCGAGTGCTTCAATTGCTTTAATGTGATTGATACGTTCTAATTTGTTTAATAACCTATTAACTCCTGATATAGAAATGTTCATATTAAGACCTCACTCTTTCAAGTGTTAACTCTAAAAACATGTGAACCTCTTGTACATCAGATACTGCAATAATGTTATAATAGTCTTGATTATACTTAACTATCATTTTTTCAGTAACTTGATAGGAGAGTGGAAAACGTATTATTGCCCTCATTCTATGAATATCAATAATACCTTTAGAATCACTTGTTTCATCTACAGTAGTAGTATTAATATTTGCCATTTCTGTAGAAACTCGGATATACTCCTTAGTAGGAATATTATCCTCGTCCACAGTTTCAGCAAGTTTTAAAATTTCAATTTTACTTCTAAACTCATGTGGTTTAAGTTTATATTTTTCAGTATAATATTTGGGTTTAGGTAATTTCATTATCTTTCTTCCACCTTAGATATTCCATTTCTAATTGAATTAAAACAGAAGTTAATGAATGCGGGTCTTCATCAACTTCGTTAAATAAGTTCGTAACTATCATGGTTTGAGCAGTATTGTAAAGGTCATCTATTTGAGGATACTTGTCCACATCTACATAATCTTCATAATCATACCCAACTCCAGTAGAAGCCTTTATTATAGCTTGACTCCTACTAAGTAATCTTCCTATTAATTCATCAGAATCGTTATCTAAAATTCTTAGCCACTCTTTAGCTTGATTAGTAGTAATCATAAAATATTACCACCTCTCTATTCATTTAAAATAGCTTTAATCAAAGTGTTTTTTGTAGATGTTTTAGTATATTTAATACCATTATCATCACAAATTGATTTTAATTGAGTATTTGTAAGATTAGCTAACTCTTCTCTATCAAAAGATTGAGTACTTACATTACTATCATCTTCTGTTGATTCTGTATTCCCACCCGGAGTTTCTACTTGTCCGGAATTATTAGGGAGTAACTTTTATTAATCTGAATGCTGATTTCATTGTGATTCTGTGGTCAACATAAGCAGTAACTACGAATCTTCTTAAACCTGTTAAGATTTCTTTATCACTATCATATTCCATACCTAAGTCATAGTTATAGTGAGAGTATTTGAAGTCCCCAACAATTGGTTGAGTAGCAGCGTCTATAAATTTAACTGGGATACCTAAAATTTCTTCTGGTTTTGCTCCAAATAATGTAGCATTTTGGTTAACTAATTCTTTTATCATCTTGAAGTAATCAACTTTTCTCATAACTAAAACTGCGTTTTGAGCATAGTCTTCTTCTAAATCGCAGATAGCTTCGATTATAGCGTCATACATTGTTTTACCTTCAACTTCTTTTATAGCTTTTTTATTACCTGTAGCACCATAAGTTGCGGTACCGATTTCAGCATAGAAAGATACAGGAGCGTCTGCATCGTTAGTACTAGCAGTGTATACAACTTTATCTAATACCATACCTTTTTCTTTCTTAGCAAAACCACTTTGTAAAGCTGCGTTAACAACTTCCATTAAGTTAACATCTGTTCCTCTATATACTGTTTCAGGAATTGCACAGAATACTTTAAATTTATTTCTTTCAAATTTAATTAATGCTGCAGTTGATTTAATTTCTTTTGCAGTTTCAGAGTCAGATGATAAGAAAGATGGAACACCTGCACCAGCGTTGTTAATTCCTCCAACAGTACCTGCTCCACTTGCAACATCAAATGAAATCTTAGGTAATTCTAAGTTCATGATTGAAGTAAATCTTGATAATTCTCTAAATTGGTTTTTTGCAAATGGTTCATATATTAAATCATTACTCATGTTAGCAGGTAATAATTTATCACCCCTAGTCATATGAGTTCCACCATCAATTGTAAAGTTACCTTCTACACCTTCATTTTTGAATTTAGTGTAGTCTACAGGTCTACCGTCTAATGCAGCTCTAACTACTTCTGCATTCATTGCAATAATATTGTCCTTTTTAACATCTGACATTTCAGAGTCCTCCTTTAATTTAGCAGTAGCTTGTTCATCAAGCTTTGCAATATCTAACTTTAATTGTTCTATATTATTTTGAACGTCCATTAGTTCTGCAAATTTTTCTGATTTTTGTTCATTTGTAAATCCTGCAGACTTGAACATGTTTTTATACTCTTCATTACCTAATTCTAATTTAGCGATTAATTCATCTCTTAAATCCATTAATTCTTGTCTATCCATAACTCTCCACGACCTCCAATTTATTTAATTTTCTTTAAAAATTCATCAAAAGCATAAGGGTTAAAATTAAATGGTTCTTCGACCTTGTTTTCGATTTTTTCCTCTACAGCATCTTTAACTTCTTCCTTATCGTCTTCGACTTTAGCTTCGATACTATTTTCAGTAGTATCTTCAACTATGTTTTCGCTATTATCCTCAACCTTATCTTCGATAGGTTGTCCTACTTCTTTATTAACTACATCTACTGTAGATAATTTTTCTTCTAAATCAGTTATTTTATCTACTATAGGTTGAAGTGCGTCTAAAATAGCTTTAGCATCTATATTAACAGTAATATTTACTGGTTTTATTTCATTTTCCATAGAAGTTTTTTCCTCCTTTACAGAATTATCGTGATTACCTTCATCTACCCATTCATTTACTTTGTTAGACCATTTATCTAAGTCTATTTTATTTTCAAAGTCTGTACTCTTAGCACATGCAGCTACCTTTAAACTTTCAGTTATTTCATCGCATAACCCGTAGTTTTTAGCTTCTTCCGCAGTTAACCAAGTGTCTCCACTATTGAACATAGCTTGAACATCTTCTTTAGATAGTAATCCACCACTTCTATTGACGTAAGTATTAGTTAAAACTATGTCTATTTTATCTAATACTTCAATCTGTTTTCTCATTTCATCAGCATTTCCAAAACAACCACAACTTGCTCTATGAACCATCATTAAAGCGTTTTCTGGCATAGAAATCTTGTCACCCGCCATAGCAATGACACTAGCAATTGAAGCAGCAAGTCCATCAATCACCACGTTTATGAAACAACCTTTTAACTTTTGTCTTTCTAACATGTTTTTGATTGATATTCCTTCAAAAACACTACCTCCAGGAGAATTTATAAACACATTTAATTGTTTTATATCTCCTAAATCATTAATATCTTTTAAGATACTATCAGCAGAATCTGAATATCCTTCATATGCGTAATCATCAATTATATTGTATAAATATAAATCAGCTTCATTAGAAGTATTTTCCTTTACTGCCAAATCCCAATACTTAGAACTACTCATTTGTTTCTTCACCTCCCTTAGATAATTGTAATTGTTGTTTGCCCTCGGTTTCTGTTTCCGTAGGGGTACTAGTACCTCCAGCACTACTTATCAATTCTCGTATTTGGTCTGTAGGACAAATATCTCTTGATACATAGTATTGGTCTCCTCCATCATAAGGAGGTAAATCTTCCAATGCTCTAATTTCATTAGGACAGAACACTCCATTTCTCACCATATAGTGATAGAAATTTGCTCTATCTTTCATATTTGCTCGAGCATATCCATTCATATTGAACTTAATTTTAATTCCTCTCATTCTATCGGGTTTAGATATGAGTTTCTTAGTAAATTCTTGTTCATACATACGAATTATTGGAAGTAAACAATCTTTCAAATAGAGTAAGTCTTCACCATCAGTTGCTGCACCTGATAACTTACCGTGCATATTAAAACATCTTTCTACCCTCTCTATAGTTATCTTTTCTACAGCAGCTATAGTAGGGTCTACATAAGTAGCATTTTTTAAATCTTGTACTTCTTTACCACTATCTACAAAAAGAACTCCATTTTTCTTAAAGTTACCTATCATTGTTTGATACATTTCTAAATTTTCTTTATTCAACTTACCTTGAACCTTTACCACTAAATTAGGTTTAAGTCCATTTTGCATTTGATTTATAGAAAATTCTTTGATAGAAGTATCATATTGTATTGTATTTCTTAATACATCAAGTGGACTAATTGGAGTATAACCATCTGTAGTTAAGTGGTTAACTGCTATTATCTCGCTTGAATGTATGTATACAGTATCTCCATTGTCATCACTTATTCGATAGTATACCTCTTGAGAATCTTTTTCTAAGACCGGAGTACAAGTATGAGGTTTTAATACATATAGGTAACGCAGTTTTCCGTTGCCAGAATAATCCTTTATCGCATAACCTGCACCATAAGTATTTCTTAGAGTTTCTAAAGTTCTAATAAACTCAAATGTAGTCATATAAGGATTAGGCCCAAAATCGAATAATTCGGCAAGTTTATTTTCAACAGGTTTAAATCTCTTGAAATCTTGGGTAACGGAAATTGGTGCACTTGCAACACCGTTTGACAACATCGCTATTGCAGAATAAATAGTTTCATTCGTTGCTAAATCCCTATTTAGAAATGAGAAATTACTTATAGTCCAATTTAGCGACTGTCTAAACGGAGTGTGGTAAAGAAAGTTCAGGATTTTAGTTCCTATAAAGTTTATAAAACCCATCACTACTCCTCCTTGTAGCTTTTTGTTCAAAACAAAAAAACAGTCTCGTCATCGAAACTGTTTCCATATATACATTCTATAGAATTGAATTAATTTTTGTTATAAAAAAATTAATGCTTATTTAATATCTGTTATACATCAGGACTCCAGAAGAAATCTTCTACATCTCCGAGTATTTCCATTGCTCTACAATGTGCGTTCATTAGAGCTGCAGCAGGGTCAATTTTATCTTCTGATTTAGCTTTATCTAATAAAATATATTCTTGAGCATTTTGACGAGTAACTGCGTTACCCATTGCCCACGTAAGCAACCCATCGTTATTGTGGTGTAAAGTGTCCTCATATACACAATCCCTAAAATCTTTGGTCGGTTCATTAAGAGTTAGTGCACCTTGACGAATTTCAATACAAACATAACCATCTTCTTCCATACGTTGTATAAATTGAGTGGCGTTATATGGGTCATAAGCTACTTCTAAGAAATGAATATCGTATTCATCTTCAATATGTTTTATATAAGCATATACATCATTATAATCAATAACACTACCACTACATAAAGTAAGTGTTTCCTTGTTAGCGTCTTCGTTATTTACCCATATATCAAATGGTATATTATTTCGAGACATTCTTTCTTGGAATTTATCTTCTGGCATGAATGAATGTTGAAATACATAATATTCACTTTCTTTGTAAAACTCCATTCCTATGGATGTTAAGTCATTACGGACAGATAAATCTATCCCTAAAATACCATCCATCCCTCTAAAGTCCTCTAAAGTAAATTCTCTTGAAGCTTTGTCCCATTTTTGCATATCCATGTAGCCAGATTCTCTCATATTAACCCATTTATTCATACGTTTTGTTAAGAAGTCTCGCATTTTTTCGGGGGAAATTAAAGCTGCTTTTAAAGCACTTCTAATACCATCCCAACCTTCTTTATAAGTACAAACAATAGGATTAGCTTTCGGCCAGACAGATTCGTCTTTAATATCGTCTCCTTCGTCTAATTCACAAATAAGTACAAAATATTCATCATCATCAATATCAGGATATGCTGGATTAATTATTTTTGAGACCATTTTATATTCAACAGTATAGCAAGGTCTTGATAAATCAAAACCTGCAGTAGTTATAATCAACATAAGTGGCTCAGGTCTTGCTCCCATACCTGACATAATGACATCATATATTTCACTCGTTACGTGACAATGGTATTCCAAATAGTTATTATCGTAGACCGTTTAAATCTACCTCTAGGAGTCACCTCCATTTCCAGTATGTCACCGTACTGGTCATCAGTTGGTCAATTCCAACCTAGTTTAGAGTACATTTTCACCCTCGACACTACTCGTTAGGGTGTCGGACACTCTTGGGAAAATTATATTTATTCATTTCCTACTCGTTACGATACTATATAGCCTATTCGCAATCTATATAGTTATCTCGGTATTGTCTCAGTAAGAGTTTTACCGATATTGCCCGATTTTCATTAGAAGATTTCTCTTCTAAGCGACAAATATTCTATCGACTATACCAAGACTAGGGTTAGTACCATCTCCACTATGTCTTGATTCTCTTGTAAGTGGTTGTATAAAACTTCCATCCTTTTTAAACGTGATTTTACCATAAGATGTCTTATATTTACCTCTAAGTTTTTCACACCCACCTAATTGGAATTCTAAGTCTCTGTATAAATTTTTACTCTGGTCGGATACCCCAACCATGTTATTATCGACAAGTTTATTATCTTGTCCTCTGGAGGTTTCCCTCATTTTCATCGACCTGTCTTTTCAAGTCCAGTTTAGCGTACATTTTCACTTATTAAGTGTTCGACACTCTTGGGAGAATTATATTTATTCATCTCCTACGCGTTACGGTGATGACTAGCCTCTCGCAATCTAGTCATTTACCTCGGTATTATCTTGGCGAATTAATTGTTTGATTGTATTTCTTGATATATGAAGTAGTTTAGCGATACTATTGATGGAACGTCCCTCTGAATAGAGTCGTAAAGCTTGAGTATACTTTTCTCTCTGTAAATTTTGTTCATAATTTCTAAGAAAATCATTATATTCACTCAGTATATGAGTCCAAATATGTCCTACTTTGATAGCATATAGTATAGATTTCTTTACTTGGGGATAATCTTTTTGTATATTTTTATAAGATTCCCCGTTGATAAATCTAAGTTTTATATCATAGACATCACGCTCAGTAAGTTTGGCACTTCCATTTCTACTACCTCTTACTGAACCATTCTCTACTAAAGATTTTCGCATTAAATCGATACTGTCGGGGTTTACCTCATACCCACTAACTCCTCCGCTGGTCTTATTATACATTTTACGACATTTAGAATACTCTTCTATCCAAAAAGATTCCCTCTCATTCCTATTAGTACAATTTTCCAATACACAGAATTTAAACGAATCCTTCCCATATTTATTATAATCTTCTTGTATCTCATGATTGTGGTGTATTCCGTGTTTCATACAATATAAATGATGTCGCCATCGCTCGTATACATCTTTTCCCTGACCTATATAATATTTGTCAGTTACTTCATTATAGATTAAATATATCCCTTCCATATAAATCTCACCTCAATTATAGTATATAATTTATGTGGAAAATGTTCACTTTAGATTTCACCGATTTTGCCGAATTTACCCTGGGCAGGTTTCGTTTACCCAGCAACGTAGCATTCTTGTTGTTCATTGCTATTATAAGCAATATAAGAAGAAATTAAAGCTAAAAGCTGTGTTTTAGAATTTTTTCTCGCCAATTGTATATAAGCTTTTCTAAATTTTCTTCTTCCATTATCTTTTCTTTTTAAACATAATAAGTTTCCTACTATAAATAATTGAAATGGGTGTAATTCAATTGGTTTTCCTGCGAGAACTCCTGCTCTATGCTTAAATTGTTTCGCCCATGTATAAAACTTTAATAACTCAATTTCATCGAAAGTATAATTAGGGTCTTCTAAATCCTTTAAAAATCTCTCTACTGCCCATTTATGTTTCTTACAAATAATTATTCTACCTTCAACACATTGATAACAATAATCTATTAATGTATCATATAACTTAATTGCTTGATTCATTACGTGCTTTGGTATTTCTGACATTATTCATCACCCCCAAAAAACATATCAAATGGGTCTGACTGTTCTTGTTTTACAGTTTTATCTACTTTAGGTATAACTAGTTTGCACCTATCACTAATTGATAACCCTAACCCACTTGCTTCTTGTTTTACTGCTTTCTGTAATTTATTCACTATATTAACCATACTTTCATATTCATCATTAGCAAAATAACGATTGCCTGTCTTTTTTATAGGTTTTAATTTCTGTAGACCTTCATAAGCACGTTCCCATTCGTATTGATATACGACATATCTGCCGAGACAATCTACATCTAAATTAGACATTATTCCTATATCTTGTAATTGTTGACTAATAAATAGAAATCTATCTTTCAGATGTTCTGGGACAAATTCGGGAATTAGAATACAATCAGATTTTGCTTTGATTTCCTCTTTTCTTCGTTTCTCTAGTTCTTCTGATGAAATATGATGTGATTTTCCTTTTGCTAGAATTAAATCTACTGGTTCTTTATTTCTTCCCAATTTTATATTTCCCCTCTCTATAGTTATTCAGAATTTGTTTTAACTGCGCCTGAGTATTAAGTCTGTCATACTCACTTCTTCTGTATAATATATGAACCCCTTTATGACACTCTGTACACAAACAAATTAAGTTATTGTCATCCAAACGTAGACTCCAGTCATCAAGTATTTCTACTATGTGGTGAACGTGTTTAGCTTCCTCGTATATCTCATTATCTAAACAATTTAAACAGAGAAATCCTTGACTCTCTTTAGTAAGTTGTCTCTTACGTTGCCATTCCCTACTGGAATAAAACCTCTCTTCATCGGATAATTGATAGCCATATTTTTTATTTCGAGCAATACGTCTTTTCGCTTTCTCACTCGCTAATTTATTATCTATAATCTCTTGATGTTCATCACAGTATAAACCTTGATTTCTATGAAGTACATGACACCCTAAATATTTGCAAGGTTTTAAAGGTCGCTGTGCCATACTACTCACCTCTTTCTATAATCATTTCTGTTACAAAATCTCATATCGTCATAGGGGTCATAATAGCACTTAATCTCTTCGCAGTTGTTTTTATAAGGACAGTTTTTACAAAAATTTGGTGATTTTGCACATAAAACCTTCCCCTTATTATCAAACCTGATATTAAGTATTAACCACTTCTTCATTTAAGAATTTCCTCCTACATTGATATGTTCATTTAAATATATTGTATAGTAATATGTTTTCAGAAGTTATGAATAAATTAATGCGAAAAAAAAGAAGTGGCATTAACCACTTCTCTAATTATCCTATAAAACAACTTCTTGTAATATTTACTTCTTTGAAACCCTTATTTTCTATAAGGTAGTGATATACCTCAGATATATCTCTTATTCCATACACTCTTGGTTTTACTTCTAAACACATTTCTCTAAACTGTTTCTGTGTGTATAGAACATCACTTGCTAGTATATATTCATCTTCCCAACCAGATAATTTGTAAAGATACATTATCACAATCACACACCTCCGTTTTAATAATAGACTACTTTCATAGGTACTACACTACCATCAAACATTTTTAATTCTTTAGTAACTGTCTTTTCTCCATCACTAATTTTATCTTTATTATAGTCTAATGTAATATTATCAGCTATTATTGTAGCAATTTCATCTTGATTATTCAACATTATACCTCTATCAAAATCATTGTTGATAAAACCTACTTCTAATAAGGTGCTATTGTCTATCTTTCTATTATAATAAGGTGTGGCTTCTGGAGATTTTCTTCTTATTAAACCTAATTTACTCTCCAAATCCTTTAAGATATTATTACTTAAACTCCACTCATTATTAGAATAAGCTTCGCACCCAGTTCCTGGTTTACTACTATCATTACTATTCGCATGTATGGAAAGATATAACCAATAATCATTATCCTCTGTAAAATTTATTCTGTCCTTTATGGTAGCGGTTTTATCTTTCTCTCTAGTATATAATACAGTAAAACCACGTTCTACTAATTTATCCCCAACTTTCTCAGTAATAGAATTAACAATATCCCTTTCATTCCAATCTTTATAAGTAGCCCCTTTATCTAATTTACTATCATAATGAGCCATGTCAAGTATTATCCTAGGCTCGTCCACTACTTTAGCTTGTACATTAAACCCTCCGAATAAACTTAAACCCAATGTTATCAATAAACTACTTATTAATCTTACGTACCATTTTCTTCTCCTAATCATACAAATACCCCCCACTATTCAATAAAAATCACTTTTACACTATACTTGTTTCCTGTGATACTTAGTAACATCCTTTGAATACTATTACTTGCAGAATCCTTTACTTGTCCCATTAAATCTTCCATTTTGACAAGCATATCACATTTAACTTGATATTTCATAGATTCTACTTCTTCAAAAGTATATTTAATGTTTCCCCAAACAAAGAACCCCTTCTCTACTTCACTAAATTGGGTTTCATTCTCAAGTAATTCAACATTCTTAACTGGTTTGCTTATGTATATCGTAATTGTACGACTACTATCGTTTACAATTACATTATCTTCTGTTATCTTACTTAAATCAATGGAGTATCTACCAATAGCATAAAAATTAATATCTTGTTTTTTATTTCCATACCAATGCTTTTCAGTTTGAGTCACAGGTAATTCAATCTTATTACTCGCAATTACTAAACTAGTTTCTTGATGTAATTCACTTAATATCATTTGTTGATAATCTACCTTAACTGCTCCTTCATCTGTTTGAATTATTTCTGTTTTTACTGTAGGAGGTGTCTTAGATGTTCTTACAGTATAGGTTATTCCTCCAACAGTAACTATAATTAATCCACCAATTAATATTTTCTCAAACTTAGTAGACATCCAATTCCCTCCCACTACTTTTATTAACTATTCTATACGTCGTCTATTGGTTTTAATCCTAACTGATACTCTACATCTCTAAACTCGTCTGAATTTCCTAAGTATTCACCATCTCTAAAATATTCAGTAACTTCGCAACTCTCTACATCAAATCTCTTTAATGTACAATCAATACATAAATATTCACCCTCTACTTCATACGCAGCTACATCATTTTCACAACAATCACATGCAAATTCATGAACCTTACAATATCCCTTAGTATTTAAATCATCGTCACCTAATATACATTTTACTAGGTCTACAACACAAACACAGTTACCCTTATACCAATAACAATTTTCACAACTCTTTTCTCTCATAATTTTACTCTCACCTTCCTTTTAATGAACCTAAATCTCAGTTAATATCCCTAATCTACTAACAGCTAAATCATAAGCTGCATTGAAGTTTTCCTCTGTTGAAGTAGTAATATCTTTAAATTCTGATGATGAATCCGAATAAATAATAGTCCATCCATTTACCCCTGCTTGAATTATTATTCCATGACCTTCTTTATCCTTATAATATCTTTCCACATCAATTTCTGAACTAGGCATCATGCCAAAAAATCTTCTCATTTTCAAAATCTCCTTAATTAACTCTCAATATTTTGAATTATTCATTAATCTATCACATAAAAAGTTGTGTATTGAATTTAATCTGATTATTGCGATACATCTAGTACAAGTTGTATGGTTGTCGCACTCACACGGTTCTTTTCTCAATTCTCTTACTGCGTCAATAATTAATTTTTTAGCCTTATCCATCTTTCCTCCTTATTCGCATTTACTTCAAATTGCGAGTTACTTACATAAATCATCATACATTTTATTTAGCTTTTTTATTATTTCTTCTCTAACATCTTTTTGTTTATTAGCTTCTTCTAATTGATTATTATTTTTAAATTCTTTAAATACCGCCCTCTGGTCTAATACTACTAACATAGCTAAATAATTTAATTCCTCTTTATTTAACACTACTATTCCTCCTTTTCATTATCACTTTTATTTTTTCACTCCAAATCTTTTTATTCTTCAACTATTTCAAAATCACATTCATGATATAGCCACTCGTAGCCACTATCATCAATAATAGCGTAAAAGTCAATAGTTTTATCTATCACACTATAAACTTTACCAAGTGTTAAATCAGCAATATTTTTGTTTATACATCTTACTTTCATTTTTATATCTCCTTATTCCACAATATTAATGAATTACGAATTACTTTACCTCTATAACTTCATCATCTATAATCTTATAGCAACTAGGTTCTAATTTATGTTTCTTATGCCATTGATAAAAAACTTCATTTAATTGTTCATCTAATTCTTTAAATTCTTCTCTGGTTACATTATCTAAATATGCTTCCGCTGATTCTCCTACTTCCTCATATAGTTGCTCTTGTGCTTTTTCTAAGAGCCAATCAGTATCTATATCAGGAATTCCACAAGGGATAGCTCTACCTATCCTAAAAGATTTCAAACCATCTTCCTTTGCATATTTCATACCCTCTTTAATAGCTTCCTCTCTACTGTTACAATCTATATCTGAACTCCATATTTCACAATCAGTTTCTGTTAATTCTACTGTCCATTCCTCTTTCATAATATTAAATTTCTCCTTAATTTATTTTTCTTCCAATTTTTCTATTTCTATTGAATTAATAGTATCTTTAAATATAATTACCTCATTATTTCTATTTCCCATTAATTCAATTAAATCTATATAACGTAAATCATTTTTAAATTCTTTAAGTTCATCTTCGGTCATTGCTTTTACATAATAATAACCATTATTCAATGTAATTTTAACTTCATACATTTTACAACCTCCTTATTTTAATTTATTCCCCCGTAATGCAACTTTCTTCAAATATTATATTTAAATCCTTGTGTAATAATAATAAATTATTATCACTTAGTGTTTGTAAATTTTCTAGCATTAATATAATTTCATCATCAGTTAATGTATTTACATCAAAACCAGTTATTACTGACATATATGTTAATATATCAATACATAAAACTTTTCTATTTT
>ERZ1034901.22-NODE-22-length-110201-cov-28.872397_pt1 | contig 110201 bp, 93 predicted proteins | sample MGYA00520628_ERZ1034901 | MGnify/ENA primary metagenome ERZ1034901 (study PRJEB33766, sample SAMN09781783) | gut metagenome | biome: gut microbiome | host: Homo sapiens | place: Madagascar | study: EMG produced TPA metagenomics assembly of the PRJNA485056 data...
AGAAGGTTCCAGGCGGGCTGACACCAACATTCGGGACACTACTTATTATGTACGCATTTAGGTGGAAAAATGCTGTCGAAGAGTACATTTGGCGAATATCTCGCCAGAAAGCAGAGTTTTTCCTGCGCTGGAGTACAAAATACGCAGATCTTGCCATCCTTACTGTTCCTTGGCATTCGCACGCGGGGATCCCAACCCGCAGGGAGCAGAAGGGCAGATCGACCTCGGGGCTGATTCCAAACTACCCCCAAGCTGATCCCGAACTAACCCCGAACTAGCCGATTCCAAACTAACCCCGAACTACCCCCCCAAGCCGATCCCAAGCTGATCCTAAACCAACCCTAAGCTCGCCCACCCCTCGCCTGCAATGAATTCGAACCAGCAAGGGGCCCTTCGGAAAAACGCTCGGATGAAGCCGGAGAGAGGCGGCGGGCAATGTCAGCGAAGTTGGGAAAATGGACGTCGGCCAATATCGGTAAAGGCCGATAAAACAAAAGAAGGGCCGGCTTGAAGCCGACCCAACTAGTTGAAGCATATGGTACCGCCTTGCACGGAGAGCGCTGCTGATAGCGTCCATCGCGGCGGTGATGCCAGATGTCGCTACGTGCGAGGACTCCCTATTTCAGGCCTGCCCGCCAGCAACGTACGTCGGTTGCCGCAATGCGAACTGGCTACCGCAAGGCGGGGATTGCCGCCTTGCGCAAAAGAACCCTTTCAAGCAAGCGTCAGCCGCAAAGCGCGATTACAGACCAAGCGCCTTCTTGAGGGAAGATACGCGGCGACGGGAAACGGGGATCTTCTCGTCTACGCCATCGAGCGTAAGAAGCAAGGTGCCGCCCGACTGAGGCTCGACTTCCTTGACCAGCGCAAGGTTAACCAAGTAGCCGCGATGGACGCGGAAGAAACCATGACCATCGAGCGTTTTTTCCAGCTGAGCCAAGCTTACGGTAGAGAAGAAACGGTCGACGCCAGTTTGCAGGTACGCATAATCGTCGCGCGCCATAACGTAGCGAATGTCATCGATGTTGATGAGGATCTTCTTGCCGCCCTTTTCAACGGGAATGCGCTCGGCCTTCTGGGCCTTTGCATGAAGCAGCACATGTTCGCGCACGCGAGCAAGAGCGTGGGAAAGACGCTCGGTTTCAACAGGCTTAACCAGGTAATCGATGGCATTGACCTTGAACGCATCCAGGGCAAATTCGCTATAAGCAGTAACGAATACCACAGCAGGCGGGTACTTCAAATGCTGCAGAGCCTCTGCGAGCTGAATACCGGTAGCCTCGGGCATGTTGATATCCAAGAACATAACGTCGCAAGGGTATTCCTTGAGCTTTTCGATAGCCTCGCGGACGCTTGCGGCCTCGGCAACAACTTCAGTCTGGTTGAGTTCGCCTAGCAGGAAGCGCAACTCGGAACGCGCTGGCGCTTCGTCATCAACGATAATTGCCTTCAGCAACGCAACCTCCTCGTGTTTCGTGAATTTATCATTCCTATTATAGACCACTTACCGAATATGCGCCGATCTATCTGCAAAGCTCTTGCCAGGCAGCGCCTTTACACATTCGCGCAATCGGGAAGGAACAGGGTAACGGAAGTGCCCTTGCCCAGTTCGCTCTGGATATCCATATAAGCCTTTTCGCCATAGTAGCCGCGCAGACGATCGTTGACATTCTTCACAGCAATACCCAGGCCCGTCTCCGATTTCGGCGCCATGATGCTCTTGAGAGCTTCTTCCTTCATGCCGATGCCGTCGTCGTTCACATGCAGATACACGTCGTCGCCATCGAGGGTGCCAGAAATGGAAATGGTGAGTTTGCCTTCCGCGGGCATGGCGTGCTTTACCGCGTTCTCAACCAACGGCTGCACCATAAAGGCGGGCACCTGCATAGCGCGCACTTCTTCGTTGATATCAACTTCTACTGCCAAGCGATCTTCCCCGAAGCGTGCCTGTTCGAGCGAAAGGTAGCGCACCGTTTGCTCAACCTCGCGCGAAAGGGAGATAAGATCCGAACTGTTTTCGAGCGTCTGGCGGTAGAACACCGCGAACTCACGCAGCATAACGCGAGCCTTGTTGGGATCGGTGCGTACCAGCGATGCCATGGTGTTGATGATGTTGAACAGGAAATGCGGGTTAATCTGGCTCTGCAGCGCCTTCAGTTCCATGCTGGTAGCAAGCTTCTTCTGCTCTTCAAGCTGCAAAGCGGCAATCTGCGTAGAAAGCAACTGACCGAAACCTTCAGCAACGGAAATCTGCGTTTCAGAAATGCGCGAAGGCTTGGGGTAGTAGAACTTCAGCGTGCCTTGGATGGAAGACCCCATTTTCAGGGGAACGATGATGGCCGCCTGAATGGCGCTCATGGGAACGGGCAAACCCACTTCGAGCTGTGAGCGCAACACGCGGGTTTTGCCATCCTGCACAGTGCGTTTCGTACCGGCGGTGCGGATATGCCCACCCAATTCGCCCAGCTCTTCCCTGCCGGCGCCAGCGTAGCCCAAAACCACTTCACGGTCGGTAATGGCAACGGCGCACGCCGAAGTGGAAGGGAGCAGAATCTCGCACACCTTCTGGGCGGCTTCCGACGTAAAGCCTTCCTGCATGGCTTCCAGCGTTGCACTTGCCAAGTTCAACACCGACATGGACTGGTTTGCGCGAATGCGGTCGGGGTCGAGGATCAGGGCGATGGTAATCAGCAAGAACGCCGTAAACAGGGCACCGGAAATGGTAAGAACCAGATAGTTGTTCTCGGGGCCGAACATTGCCCAGCCCAAAACGCAGCCGCAGATAAGAGCCATGCACAGCGAGGCAATTTCAAGAACGATGGTAACGTTGTGGCGAGGGTAAGCCATAAACGATCCTCCGGGAAACGGGAGCTACTTCCACCTGCGCCATACACGTCGCAGGTAATGTGACCATAGCATATTACAGTGCAGCTACCTCGTTGCCCAGAAGCACTACCGCGCTGATAAGCAAAAACACACCAAAAGCAATGCGCAGCTGTCGCTCGGAAACGCGACGGATAAGGTTCGCGCCAATCACCGCACCAGGGATGCTGCCCGCCGCCATAGCGATACCCGCAAGATAGTCGACGTTACCCAACATGCCCTGATAGACGACGCCGGGAACGGCCAAGATCATGATGGCAACCAGGGACGTACCCGACGCCTTGCGCATCATAACGCCCAGCACCGAGATGAACAGGGGAACCATCAGGAAGCCACCGCCCACGCCTACGTAGCCCGAGGCCAGGCCTGCGGTTAAGCCGATGCCGATGGCAACAGGCAGATTCTTGCGCGTAAGCTTGAATTCTTCTTCGCCCAAGTCTTCTTCGATGACCGCAGCCTTAACAGCGGCCTTTTCCACATCAACGCCCATGGCCTTGCCCGAAGCGGGGTTCTTCGGCATGCGCGCAGCCTTGCGAAACATCTTGAACGAAGAAAAGCCAATGATGATAGCCGCAGCCAGCATGACCATCCATGCTGGCGACATATTGGCCAAGTGCACACCCAAGGGGCTGGTACAGGCACCAGCCAAACCGCACACAATTCCCAACTGGGGAATGCATGTCTTGTTCTTGATGTGGGTGACGAAACCTACCAGTGAAGTGGGGATGATGGTAAACAGCGATGTTGCCGTAGAGGCAAGAGCCGAAAGCCCGAAACCCAAGCGGAACAGGGGAACCATCAAGGTTCCTCCTCCGATACCCAGCAAGCCCGACAAAATTCCAACAACTACGCCAACTGCTGCGGTAATTACAAAGGTTTCCATGAAGTGCGCAAATCCTATTCTTCGTTGATGTTGAGCCTGATCTCGGCCGTCATGCCTGGATCAAGGTTGGCGGCAGCAGGTTCCAGCAAGTCGGAAGCGTTGCCCGCACCATCTGCCGATGCGCCCGCCGGGGCAGCAGCTTCAACTACCACTTCCCCGCCCGACTGACGGGCAATGGCCGCTTGCACCAGCGCCTGGCGCAAACCGCCGTCGCTTTCCATGCGCGCCATGATATCGCCCCAGGTGTACTGGAACTCGAAGTACTTCATGCAGTGCTCCTGGGCGTATTCGGTTGCCTCGCCGGCAGCAGCCTTGGCACCTTCGCGATAGCGCTTCTTGTCGGGACGGGCCAACGAGCGCAGGAACGCCGTACGCTTGATACGCTTGGTAATGCCCGGCTCCAGGAACGGACCAGGATACGGCATAAGCGAAGAAGGCTTGATCTGCAGAAGGTCGATCTGCGCACGGCTGAACTCGATTTTGTAGTACTCGTAGATCCAGCGGAAAATATCGCGATAGAAGCGATGGCCTTCATGCCTGTCGCGCGGGGGGCGGTGCGTCAGAGACCACTGGTTGTCGAACCAGATATCGGAACCGTACATACGCAGGTTAAGCAAATAGTCCAAGTCTTCACCGCGAAGGATCCACGGGTCGAAGCTCAAACGGCGATACGTTTCACGATGCAGCGCCAAGCAGCCGCCGCATACATGATTGGAGCGAGAAAGGCGCGGACCGGACATAGCCTTGCTGATCCAATTGTTGAAAGCACGGCCCTGCTGCCAAAAATGGTTGTACCAACGATTCTGGCTCTTCGAGTAGTAGGTGCCTTCATCGTTGAAGTAGAAGCCCGATTTGGCAAGGATGGGAATGCCCTTCTTGGTGAGCTTGCCCAAGCCGTACATGGCCTTTTCAAGAAACGCCTCGTCTTCGATGGTTTCATCGTCGTCGATGAACACCACCGAATCGAACCCCAACACCTGGGCAACAACCAAACTAAGGTTGCGAACGGCCGAATAGCCCGTAAGGCCAATGGCCTCCTGCTGGCCGCCGAAACCCAGCTGATCCAAACGCTGCTGAACAATCTCAGCTTCAGCGCGTCCAATTACCAACGTGTGCATTTGGGGGAACTGGTTGGCAATGTTTTGAACCTTCTTGGCGGCTTCGTCTTCCACGCCACCCTCGGCGGCAACCAGAATAATTACCTGGCCCAACCCGCGCACCTGCTGCAACGAGTTAAGGCACCTGCCCAATGTGCCCTGCTCATTCAAGGGCGTAGGATGGTCATACAACCTAGAAGGCTTTGCGGCACCGCGCTTTGTGGGCGCGGTGTGGAAGGTAGGTATGATCACTGCAGGATTCATGGGTCCCCCTCTTTGCGGCCCGCCCTATGCAGGCCCCTTAGAAAAACAACATCCCATGATGGGATGTTGCACATAATATTGTAGCGCATCGGAAAGAACGCTTGGTTCCACGGTTCTTAACGCCTTCGGCGAGGATGCCCACGGCGGCTGCGAATGCGCTCCGCCTCCTCGCGGCGAGTTTTCACCTGAGCGCTCTCTTCGCGAAGGCGCACATACGATTCCAGGCGCTCTGCCGCCAAATCGCCCGACTCAACGGCGGCACGGACAGCGCATCCTGGTTCGTTGGTGTGGGTGCAATCGCGGAAGCGGCATGAAGCGGCCAGCTCCTCAATGTCCGAAAACGCAGCGCCAATGCCTTCGTCGGCGTCCCAAAGCCCCAGCCCGCGCACGCCAGGCATGTCGACAATGCGGCCACCCGTTGGCAAGTAGATAATCTCGCGAGAAACGGTGGTATGCCTGCCCTTACCATCGCCGCGCACGGCAGTGGTTTTTTGGATGTCGCTGCCTACGAGCATATTCACCAGGCTCGACTTACCCACGCCTGACCGGCCGATAAGCACTGCGGTTTTATCGCCTTCGGCAATTATCTGAGCAAGACGCTGTACCGACGCCTCGTCGCGGTCGGAAATGGCCAGTAGTTCGTCATTGCCCACGAACCCATCGATATGCGAGCGCACTTCTTCCACTTCAGCGGGCGAAGCCATCAGGTCGGCCTTGGTAAGCACCACCAGCACTTCCGCTCCCGTTTCATGGGCCAAGACAAGCTCGCGCTCCAGACGGCGTGTGTTGGTGTCTTCGATAGGCTGAGCGATGATAACCAGGTCGAAGTTGGCGGCCAACGTTTGCGGAAGGGCCCGTTCGGTAGGGTCTTTGCGCACAAACGACGTGCGCCTGGGCAATGTTTCCTCGATGATGCCCTTGTCATGCCCATCGGGAAGGGAAATGCGCACTTCATCGCCCACCACTGCGCGCTGATCGCTGCCCTTCACCAAGGAAGTGGCATGCTCGCAACGAAGCTCGCGGCCATCGTCCAAACGAACCAAGGGGAAGCCTCTATCAAGCTTCACCACCACACCGGTTTCGATGGCTGGAGTTTCCATTACAGCGTCCCCTCTCGTTTAGATTGGTACAGGGCAAGCAAAGCCAAGCCGGCCAGCACCGAAACAATGCCAAGACCGAAAAGTTTCGGATCCATCCCAGGCTTGTTTTCGGAGCCGGCGGCAAGCGCCGAAACCTCTTCCACGTGAATGTCGGACATGCCCTGATGCTCCCTGCAATCCAAATGGAACGTGCCACGCACTTGGAGCATGGTGCCGGTAACGCCATAGCTACCGTACGTGTCGATGTTCTTCGCTTGCTCCATGGTCATGAACACCGAAACCACGCTAGGATTTGTAGGGTCGTCGTCTTGCAGGGTGACCCAGCAATTGTCGGGTTGCATTTCATCGTTGATGCGGTCGCCCACCACTTCGCCCTGCACAAGTACCGTTTGGCCTTCATAGTACGAGTCGGCCTGAGCCAAATCGGCAATGGTTGTTTGGTACAAAAACGAGCTGTCGGAAAGCTGGTTCACATATACATGATTGCTGGGCTTGGACGATTCCTGCCCTTCATCGGCCCAGGCAACACCGGCACACAGCAGCACGACTGCCAACACGCATGAGCCCCATGCCGCAGCAATGGTTCGCTTTGAAAGCAGCTTGGTCACGAGCGCACCACCTTCCTGCGAGGCGCGATAGACACAACCACTTTCACAACAAGTGCCAAAAGCGTTACGAATTCCAGACGGCCTGCCCACATTTCAAGGATGTACACCACTTCCAGGGTTGGCGGCATGCCGCGAGAAACAATGCCCGAGCTCAAGCCGCCGTTGGAGGCCATAGCAACCGATTCGAAGATGGAAGAAATGGCATCGTAGCCATGCGCGATGCCCGCAAGCGAGCCAATAAGATACGTAACCACAAACAGGGCAGAAACAGTCATAGCCGACTTTGCCGCATCGGTGGTAAGCACTTTACGCCCCAGGTGATAGTAGCGAACGGAAACGCGCGCCGTGCTAGGCGAAAGGGTTTCCTTGAGGGTGGAAACCATCGATTTAGCAATAAGGCCGATGCGCGAAAGCTTAATACCGCCGGCGGTGCTTCCGCTGGAACCGCCGATTGCCATACACATGGCGATGATCAGGAACGCGCCTGAAGAAAATACCGTGGTGAGCTGATTGTTCGTAACATTCTGGAAGCCAGTAGTAGTAGCTGCAGCCACAACCATGAACACGCCGCGACGCAGCAGCGCCATCAAATCAGAGAAGCCACCCGAAGCGCACGTTGAGGCCATAAGCGTGATAGTGGCAACAATAAGCCAGATGGCGCCCGTGCGGATTTCCAAATCGCGGAAGAAGGAATCGGTTTCGCCACGCTGGGTTTTCACGTACAGCGAGAAGTTAATGGCGCCCAAAAGCATAAGCACCATACAAACGATTTCCAGCGCGAACGAATGGTAATACCCGATGGACTGGCTAGTTGGGGCAAAGCCACCGGTGATAAAGCCCGAGATGGATATCCATAGGGAATGGAAGAAGGCGCGCACCGGTTCCATACCGGAAAGAACGCACATCACAAACAGGATAACCACGGCAACCGCAATGGCGGTAAGGGAAATACGGCTGATAAGGCGAACCGTATTCACAATGTTGGGCAGCACATGCTCGCTTCGGCCCTCCGAAGAATACAGGCCCGAAGTTGCCTTGCCCAAAAGGCCCAGCGAAAGGGCCACAACGATAAGACCCAAGCCGCCGATAAGATGCATCACAAAGCGCCACATGTTGTCGGCGGTGGAAAGGTGCTCCAGGTCGATAACGAGCGTAACGCCCGTGGTGGTGAGTCCGGAAACCGCTTCCATAAGGGAGTCGAGGTACGAACCGTAATGGCCGGAAAGAGCCAAGGGAACCGAAGCCACAAACGCCAGGACAATCCACGAAAGGCCAGTTACCGCGAGCGCCTGCTGGTGAGTGAGTTTGCCCGGCTGCACGCACACAAGACGCAACCCCGACCCGACGATAAGCGAAATGCCCACCGCCAGCAGATAGCGCGAAGCCGGCTCCCATTCCTGCATTGCGATGGCAACCACCAACGGCACCGCCAGCGCAATGGTGAAGAACGAAACCAGCACGCCAAGGTAGTGTGCTACCACACGCACATCAAACAGAGTAAAGCGAAGCCACATGCTACTGCCCCGCCTTGCCGAAAATGCGCCATGCGGCAACGAGGACAGAGCGCTGTCCGCCGCACTCGAAAGCGAAGTGCTGCTCTCCGTATTTGAAAACAAAGCACTGCCCGCCGCACTCGAAAACGTTGTTTTTCCTGCTGGTATACGCCATGGCTATCCAAGCGATCCCAGCGCGAAAAGGAAACGGATAACAACGGTAATGCCGTATAAGAGCAGCAAAAAAGCGACGATGCTCATCAGCACCGCCGAAAAGCCCAGAAGCGGGACACGAATACGCTCTTTCAGCTCGTCTTTATCCATGGGGGTTATTCTAGTACATTCTTGCTTTATGGCTACACAAGCAAAGCAAGGGGGCCATGCAAGGGGCCAACAGCACTAAAGCGGTCAAGCTCGAGGCCTGACCGCTTAATAATTTGCACCAGGCTGAAGCCCGTCCACCTTGGGCGGTTCGCACTAGATTTGGGCCCCGACTGCCTTGGGCGGTTCGGTCGAGTCCGGGCCCGCCGCCTTGGGCAGCTCGGTTTGGTCCGAATCCGCTGCCTTGGACGACTCCCGCCAGGCCTGAAGCTCGACAGCCCTGAACGGTTCGCGCCAGTTCCGAAGCGCTCGACAGTCCCGGACGGCTCGCATCAGGCATGAACCCCAACCACCCTGAAAGGCCCGCATAGCACATAGCTGATCTGCTGGGGCTCAGCTAAAGCAAGCACCCTGGCTGAAAGCGATCTAACGCTGGAGTTCGCTACTTGCTGGCCGTATGGGGCACCAAGGGGCAGGAAACACCGCCATCGCGGAAATAGCGAGCCAAGAAGCAGCAGCCAGAAAGAGCCAGCGCAATGCCGAGGCCCGCATAGAAGAATGCGATGAACCACGTAGGGGCAATACCAGAAGAACGCAGCCCAATGCCCATGGTCATCATGAACGCCATAATGAGGTAGCCCTTAGCATCAAAGAACTTCCAGAATGGCACGCGATCTTCTTCCATAGCTTCAATACGGTCGGCGTGCTTGCCAACCAGTTTGGAGAACATTCCTGCATGGAACACCGTGAAAGCAACGATTGCGGCAGGCACGAGCACTAACATTGCGTGCTGGCCCATTTCGGTAAATGCGGAAACGCCGAGGATGGCAATGTTGAGCCCAGCAGCAAGCCAAACAAATCCGGCAATCAGCAAGAGCTTTTCTTTTGCTACGCGCATATGGTTCCTCCTTGTTTCCGGGCCCGTCGATCGGGCTAATACGTTAGTGGAACGATAGCACTTAAACCGAAACGGACGGCTCGTTCCACCTCATTGACACCTACAACCCACAACTTACTTTTTCAGTGGCGGCAAAAGCGCCGCGTACGGTGCATGGCGTGGTGTTTGGCGATGAGCCCAGCGGGGGCCGTGGGACGTTCAGTGCCGTGGGACGCGGGGCGGGCGTCCAGTCGTGGCAAGATTATGCCGTGGTGCGTTCCCGGACGCTTGCCGATGACAAAATGCTCGCGGAATGCGTTCCCCAGCGTTCGACAGTGGCAAGATATCGCTGTGGTGTGTTTTCGGGCTGCGATCCGTGGCAGCTTTTTCGCTTCATGCGTTCCCGAAGGGGCCTCGGACGGAAAAGCGCCAGTTCGCGGCAACATATCGCCGCCATGTATCCAAAATGAGCTGGCTTCGGCAAGATATTCGCGCCATGCATCCGAAAAGCCCCGCAAACGGGCGTTCGGGGATGCATGGCGCGAAGATCTTGCCAAGAAGGGGCCCTTTTCGCTGCGCGGGCCCCTCAAATCATGCACGGCGCGCGGATCTTGCCACGCCCCGACGGCGCCGAACAGCGCCGGGGCGTCAGGCGGACGCGAGCCGCCGCACCCCAGCGGCACCCGTGGCTCCAGCGAGCCGCCGCAGTCCCAGTGGCACCCGCGGCGCCCGCCCCACAGCATTCGCGGCATCAGCGACCCCGCAGCTCCCACGGCACCGGCGCCATCTCTGCGACCGCAGCGCCGCCCATGCGGACAACTAGTTAAGCGCGTCGATGATTTTTCGCGGAACCCCATTGAATTCCGGTGCAGCAATCATCTTGGGCGGGAAAGAGGTATCAAAAAGGATGCACTCTCCGTTTTCCTTAAAGGGTTCCCATTTCGGAAGAGCTTCGCCATCGACCCCCTCCCCGTTGGGGTTCCCCGTTTTAATGAAGTTTGCCCAGTACGAATTCATCGCATTCGACAAATCGAAATCGGCTCCCGAATAGGGCCTATAAGAACGCAACAAGGTCTGGAAAACGTACATCAAATCAGCGCTGTGCCACGCGCCCGCATTAGGCTCCCCAGGAGGAACTGCCCCGAATTGGTACATAAACGCATCGGGCTTCCCGGATGCTGCCATCTTCTCGCAAAGTGCAAGGGTTCCAGAATAGAAACCGTCGCGCATGCCGTGGGCGTCGGGATCCGCCACGAACGACTGATCCTCATTAAGATTGGTTCCTATCAGCACGGGAACATCGGCAAACTCCGCCTTGCGCCACGTCTCCGCAACGTCTTCAGGAAGCACATCATCGCCATGAACAGGCTGGGTTGGCAAAGGTGCCGGCGCGTTATTGCCCAAGAATTCTGCCCATTTTCCCCAAAGCTCATCCGTATCCATGCTCCGCATGCCTTCTATGCCGATGCCAAGAGAATCAACAAATTTATTGCAGTAGTCCGTCGAGAATTCCTCTTGGGTCATGCAGGGAATCGGACCGCCGGCGGAATCCATGATTGCCCCGACAAACTTTCCGCGAGCAAGCGGCGAGCACATCAAATCGTAAACGCTCATGGCTCCAGCGGACTGACCCATGATCGTCACATGATCGGGATCGCCACCAAATGCTGCAATATTGTTGCGAACCCAGTCGAGTGCGGCAATCTGGTCTTTCAGGCCATAGTTACCCGACTTCCCCGAAGATGCCTCTTTGTCAAGCTCGTTGCACGTCAAAAAGCCAAGAGGTCCAATGCGGTAGTTGAAGGAAACGTAGACGATCCCTTTCTTTGCAAAGGCAAGGCCATCGGTTTCGAGCTTGTTCGCGTATCCTCCAACAAAACTGCCGCCGTAAATCCAAACAACAACCGGCAGCTTTTCGTCCGGTTCTTCGGCCGGAGTGATCACATTCAGGTAAAGGCAGTCTTCGCTCATCGGAAAATCAACGGGATAGAACTCCCTTTTGTAGAATCCCGTCGAACGCATCTGCATAGGAATTGGACCGTATTCGTACGCGAGCAATTCCCCTTCCCAGCTTTCGGGCTTTTCAGGCGCCTTCCAGCGCAAATCGCCGACAGGCGGCTTCGCATAGGGTATCCCCTTGAATATCGAAGAAGCCTGATATTCGCTTGGTTGCCCCACAACCACGCCAGACTCGGTTACCGCTTTAAGCAAAGCCATGTTCTCCCCTTTCCCCTTGGAACATCGAGCATACTGCTCCCATTTGCTGAGCTGAGTCTAGCTACGCCAAGGCAGACCAGTCCAATACCTCTTTCGATGTTTTACGATACTCCGAAGGTATCGATGCTGTTTTTCGTTTCGTCGACCGTTTTTTAAAATAGCCACTCACCTGGTACTTTTCAGATTAATTGGTTACTTAAGATTTTTCTGAGGTTGCTATGATTTCAACTCTTACGTTTCAGGTATCGATTTTTACCCTATAAGCATTGGACACCAACCTACCGGCATTCAATAATCGCAGCAGAGGCGGCCGCGCTCCAAGTCTCCAAGGAGCCTGGCCGCAAAGGGGGCGCCGCGGGGACGGCGCAAGGGAGTTCAAGAGAAAGGAGACGCTGTGGCTTCGGAAAAGCTAGAGGCAAAGGGGATCGGATCCTACCTGCCTATCGTTATCGCAACGACAGTGTTCGCATTTGTACCAGTCGCCATGCAGGCTTCGTGCATGGGCATCTTCTTCCCATCGATGTGTGAAGATTACGGCGTTCAAACATCGAGCATCACTATCTACATGACATTCGGCGGACTTATCATGGCCGTCGGGATGCCCCTTCTGGGCAAGCTGCTTGCAAAGCACGACATCAGGATCATCGTATCCGTCCAAATCACACTTGTTGCGCTTTGCTTCCTTTCGCTCGCATTTTCGGGATCCATTATTCAGGTTGTAGCTTCGGGTGCCATTCTTATGGCAGCAAGCGTATCGATGCTCGGCCTGTCCAATCCGACACTTATCAACCGCTGGTTCAAGGATCGCGCAGGTTTCGTTATCGGCCTCGTTGCCGCATTCACGGGTATTGGCGGCGTGGTATTCATCCAGGTCGGTCGCGCCATCATGGCAGCGGTCGACTATCGCACCGCATTCATCGTATACGCAATCATTATTCTTGTCGTATGCCTTCCGTTCTCGCTTTTCGTCATCAAGAACAAGCCTTCCGACAAGGGTATGCTCCCCTACGTTTCCCAGAAAGTTGCAAAAAAGGAAGGCGCCGCCCAGGCAGCTGTCGAGAAAAACTGGTCCGTTGATGTTCAGGCTGCCGTTAAGAGCCCCGCATTCTGGCTGGTTGGCATCTGCGGCGCTGTTGCCAACATGGTTGTCGTTATTGCCCAGTTCTTCCCAACCTATGTAAACAGCCTTGAAACCGCCGGCGTTGCCGTAGTCGTTTCGGGCGCTACGCTTGCAACCATCGTTTCTGCAGGACAGGCAGTCTGCAAGCTGCTCGTTGGCGCTACGTCCGACCTCAACCCCACTGCTGTAATCTTGGCTTCGTGCGGCTTGGGCGTTGTAGGCATCCTGGCAATCGCTTATGGCCCAACCACGTTCTTGATGCCCTGCGGCGGCGCGGTATTCGGCTTCTACTACGCATCGGTTGCGGTTATCATGCCCATTCTGGCGGGCGCGGTCTTCGGAACAGGCGAAAACTACTCCATCGTTTACGGCCGATGCAACACGATCATCAACCTTTGCGCGGTTCCCGCAGGCTTCATGTGGCCCATCATTGCAGAAACCTTCGGTGGCTACGTTGCGGCATTCTGGGTTGCAATCGTCATGATCATCGCCTTCGGAATCATGGCGTTCCTAGCAATCAAACTGGGTAAATCTATCCCCCGCGTAGCCGATTCCAGCTCCGCTGTTGCAAAGCAGGCAGAAGCAGAGGCTTAAGCACCCGATCAAATACAATGAGCTCAACTCGAACACCTAAGAGCACCGCCAGCATCTATGCGCTGGCGGTGCTTCACCAGTTTTAGGACGGCGCCACCATGGAACTCTATCAGCTGAAATATCTCCAAGAAATCGCCCGTACGGGAAGCCTTCGGGAAGCCGCGCGGCAACTTCACATTACCCAACCGCCCCTTTCCCGTTGCATAAAAGCACTTGAAGATGAAATCGGCGAACCCTTGTTTGACCGCGTTGGCAGGAACCTTGTGCTCAACGATATTGGCAAAGTGGTCCTTCTTGGCGCAAACGCAACTTTGAAATCTGCAGAATCAATTAAGCAATCGGTGGACGAGTTTGTAAGGACTCGGGAGCAAACCATCAACCTCTATGCCCCTGTCCCACTCGGCAACGATGCGCGCGTCTTGTACGACTTCAAACAGGAGCACCCGAACGTACGTTTGAGGGTTGGCGTCGCACCGTCAGATTCGCTCAAATACGAAATCCCCGACCTGATCTTCTTTGCGTCGATGGTAGACCATGGCGAAAAACGGAACTACCTCCACCTAGGCGACGAAGACATTGTCCTAGCAGTGCGCCCCGATTCGCCTCTTGCTAACGAAGAATCCGTCGCCCTTGCCGATCTTGGCTCGGAAGATTTCATCAGCAATGTTCCAAACGTCTACACCACCATGGTTAAAAGCATGTTTGCCCAGGCGGGAATCGACCCCCATATCGTAATGGAGAACCAGTCCTACCAGCAGATCATCGATGCGGTGAGCCTCGGATTCGGAATTGCCTTGGTGCCCGAAATCACCTGGCTCAACGAGCAAAGCAATGTAAAGCTTATTCCTTTGTCGGACGTGCACCGATGCCGTCACCTCTATCTCAAATGGCCCGAAGGAACTGTTCTTTCGGGGGCAGTGGAAATGATGAAAGATTACTTGGTTGGCCACTACCGCAAGATTGCCCACCAGCCAGAGACTGCCGACCAGCCAGGGATCGTCAACCAACCGAAAACCCCTGATGGCAACCAGGAGCAATCGTAATCGATTCAACCTTTGGACGATCGCGGTGCTTGCAGCGCAAAACCAACAAGCAACAGCGCCCGCACCTCGCAACGGCGGCAGCGGCGGAACGGTAGGCGGCGGGTGCAGAGCGATAGGCGGATACGCCATTGCCCGCAGCCCGACGCGACCCGCTCGGCGGCAGCGTTCGTCATTGCGGCGCCGAGGCGACAAGCGGGTGCGCGCCGATGGCAAAATGCACGCGCGATGCGTTCCCGAGCATCCGACGGTGGCAAGATATGCGTGCCATGCATTCCCGGGCGGCAATCCGTGACAAGTTTTGCGCGCCATGTATCCCAAAAGTGGCCTCGGACGGGAAAACAACCAGTTCATGGCAGCATATCGCCGCCATGTATCCGAAATGAGCTGGCGATGGCAAGATATGCGCGCCATGTATCCAAATAGCCCTGCAAATCGCCATCGGAGGATACACCGCGCGAAGATCTTGCCACGAAGGGGGCCTTTTCGCTGCACGGGCCCCTCAAATCACGCACGACGCGCGAATCTTGCCATCCGGCGCAGCGCCAAACCGACCGAGCGCCCGCGTCCCACAGCACCGAAGCGCAGCTCGGGGCCAACGGCACCGCAGCACCCCATTGCACCACCCGGCCGCAACATCCACAACGATGTGGCCCCAACCAGGCTCGATGCGGACCCTGACGCCCCGGGCACCACCGCGCCCACACCGGCCGCCGCCAACCCCAGCGGCACCCGCGCCGCAAGCGCTCGCCACCCCGTAGCGCGAATCAGCAGCCCTCGGCAGGGCTTCGCTTTGTTCCGTCGAAAGCGCGCACCCACCATACATATTTATCCGCCGCTCCCGTGGCGGGGTTTTCCAGCTGATGTTCCAAGAACAGCTGCGTTTCCCTGCCGCCCAGACGAATGTCGAAGCGCGCCGTGCGCTTACCGTGGTGCACCGGACCGAAACCGCTCGCCATCAGCACTTCGTCAATTCGGAAAGCACGGCAATCTTTGAGCACGACAACGCAAGGCTCAAGGCGGCCATCCCGCCCGAACCGCGCCAACACGTCCACCGTTTCGCGGTGCACGCGCCTCATTTCGCCATCTTTCGCCCTGTAGTCCATGCCTGTATACTAGAACAGGTGTTCGTATAAAAGCCAGCGAACAAACTCTGTTTTCGATGTGATGGGAGGAATGGTCCATGCTTGCCAACAAGCGCGCAAAGAGCTATGTGTGCATCGACTTGAAGAGCTTCTACGCAAGCGTCGAATGTGTCGATCGAGGCCTGGACCCCTTCACTGAAAACCTTGTGGTGGCCGACCCCGACCGCGGGTCCGGTACCATCTGCCTTGCCATAACGCCCGCCATGAAAGCACTGGGCGTAAAAAACCGCTGCCGCATTTTCCAAATTCCCAACGGAATCGAATACACCATGGCAACGCCGCGCATGGCCCGCTACATGGAGGTATCGGCGCAGATAAACGCCTTGTACCTGCGCTACGTAAGCGCCGAGGACATCCACGTGTACAGCATCGACGAATGCTTCATCGACGCGACTCCCTATCTGAAGCTGTACCGCATGGGCGCAAAGGCCTTCGCCGAAATGCTGCGCAACAAGGTAGCTGAAGAAACGGGCATCACCGCCACAGCAGGCATCGGCCCCAACCTGTTTTTGGCGAAGGTGGCCCTGGACATCGAAGCGAAAAAAGCGGCCGACGGCATAGGCATGCTGGACGAAGAAAGCTACAAGCGCGAAATCTGGTTCCATCAGCCCATAACCGACATCTGGCAGGTGGGCTCAGGCATCGCGCATCGCCTGGCACGGCGCGGAATCTACGACATGGCCGGCATATGCGCCGCCAACCCCGCATGGCTGAAAAAGGAATTCGGCAAAATCGGCGAATATTTGCTAGACCACGCCTGGGGGCAGGAGCCCTGTACCATCAAACAGATAAAAGAGTACCGCCCCGCAGCGCATTCGATATCGAACGGGCAGGTGCTGATGCGCGACTATTCCTTCAGCGAAGCACGCACCGTGCTGCGGGAAATGGCAGACGCCAGCTGCTTGGACTTGTGCTCGAAGGGGCTTTCGTGCGGGAACGTATCCGTGCACGTTGGCTACGCGCAGCCCCACCTTACCGAAAGCGGCAGATGGGGCATGGGAAGCGGCGGCTCAACCAAGCTTTCCGAACGAACCGATTCGCCGCATCGCATAGTGAAGGTTGCGCTTGAGTTGTTCGACGAGCACACGCTGAGCAGCGAATCTATCCGCAGGCTAACGGTGGCACTGGGCGCTCTCCAGCCCGCCAAGTATGACCAACCCAGTCTTTTCGGGTCGGAGGACAGCGGCAAAGAAGCCGACTTGGCAAAAGCTTCCGTTGCCGTGCGCGAGCGCTTTGGCAAGAACGCATTACTGCGCGGCACCAGCTTGAAACAGGGCGCAACCATGCGCGAACGCAACAACCAAATAGGAGGTCACCGTGCTTAGCGAAGACGATTTCCTGGAAGACGTCGTCTTCGACGAGGCGGAAAGACGCCGCTGCATACTGCGCGACATTGCAATGCGCGTTAGGGAAAACGGCATCCACTTCGCCGCCAACAGCCCCAAGCGCGCCACCCAGTTTATGCCCTTCGCAGCACTGACTGGCTTTGAGGAATTGATGGCCGAAAAAGAAGCGGACGCCGCCAAATCCAACGATTTTGCCGGAGCGCAGGTGTTCGACACGCCCTAAAGGCGCGGGGCGTGGGGCGCACGGAACGGACACGGGGGCAAGGCGCCGCCACAACGCAACACCCTAGGCGCGCGGGCGCACTAGCCGCACCTTCGCAAGAGGCACCCTCCCGCCCGCCGACCGCCCTAGAAGCGCGGGGCGTACCCCAGGGGGCGCTGCGAGCTCCGCCACCGCGACCCGCCGACTGCCCCAGGCGCCTGACGTACCACCCGCGCAAGGACCACCGCATGCTATTCTTTTCTGCAAATTGGGCAATTAAGAGGATTAACCCACACCAACGTCAACAGGAGGAGAGTTATGTTCAAGATTTCCAATTTCACCGACAACGACGACGTAACCGTACTCAAGGAGTTCGGCGCCTTCAAGACCATCGAATGGAAGCGCGATCTTTCCGTCAACGAAGCTTCCGCCATGAATGCTTACTTCGCCAGCGAAATGAACGTGCGTCGCCGCCAGGTCATCTGCGACCTGAGCCAGGCACCCGTCACCGTTCAGGCCGGCGCTATGCAGTGGATGGTAGGCAACGTAACCTGCACCACCGGCGTTAAGGGCGTGGGCGACCTGTTTGGCAAGGCCCTGCGCGGTGCAGTCACCAGCGAATCGGCAATCAAGCCCGAATACCAGGGCACGGGCCTCCTGGTGCTCGAGCCCACCTATCGCTACATCATCACGCTCGACGTAGCCGATTGGGGCAATTCCATCGTGCTCGACGACGGCCTGTTCCTGGCGTGCTATTCCAGCCTCCAACACAAAACAGTTATGCGCAGCAACGTTTCTTCCGCCGTTGCTGGTAACGAAGGCTTGTTCAACCTGGGCATTCAGGGCTACGGCGCGCTGTGCTTGGAATCCCCCTGCCCCGAAGAAGAGCTGATCGAGGTCACCCTGGACAACGACGAACTCAAGATCGACGGTAACATGGCGCTGGCTTGGAGCGGATCCCTCAACTTCACGGTTGAGCGCTCGGGCAAATCGCTCGTGGGTTCTGCCGCTTCCGGGGAAGGCTTGGTGAACGTCTATCGCGGCACCGGCAAAGTGCTTCTTGCTCCAACACTTTATTAAAATCAATCGCGCTCGAGAAACTATAAATGCAGGTCAGCCTTGCGCGGCCTGCATTTATGCTGATCACCGCCCGCACTTGCCCACAACACTAAAGCACTTGTGGCGCATGCCCCTAAGGCGGCTCATTGCAATACGGTATCCCTGGAAGTAGAGTGATGGACATGTTCATCTAACCAAGGAGGTTATCGTGAGTCTGGATCACCGAATCGTTATGCCCCCCGCTGAAGAATTCCAGGGCCTGTCGCCCGAGGAACTACCGAAGGGCCTTGAAGGGCTCGTAGTAGTCGAGCTGGGAGATTACGTCGCGATGCCTGCCTGCACTCGTGCGCTCGGCGAAATGGGCGCCACGGTATACAAGATCGAAACCATCAAGGGCAACCTGCACCGCGGCGACGGCGTTGGCTTCGGCATGCCGGAGCTGGGCCCCGACAACCCGGCGTTCGACATGAGCAACGCCAACAAGAAATTCCTTTCCATCGACATGAAGTCCGATGGAGGACGCGAACTGGTAGAAAAGCTGCTGGAACAGGCCGATGTGTTTGTTACAAGCCTGCGCAATCCTTCCTTGAAGCGCCTGGGCTACGACTACGAAACATTGCACGCCCGTTACCCGCGTCTGGTATACGGCCAGATGCGTGGCTATGGAGAGCGTGGCGAAATGAAAGACGCCAAGGGCTTTGACGCCACCTGCTATTCCGCCCGTGGCGGCCTGCTTATGTCCATTCCGCAGGCTGGCGAGCACTTCCAGCCAGGCAACATGCCCGCCGCATTCGGCGATTTCAATTCCTGCATCGCCCTTGGCTTGGGCATCATGAGCGCCGTTTGGCGCGCTCAGCGCACCGGCATGGGCGATCACGTTACCGTAAACCTTCACCACATGGCGCTGTGGGGCATGCAGGTGCCTGTTGTTTCCGCCCCGTTCGGTGTACCCTTCCCGAAGAGCCGCAAGGCCGTGCCCTGCCCCACCAACAATTCGTACATGACCGCCGATGGCGTATGGTTCCTTATCTGCTACGGCACATACGATTCCTGGTATCCGTTCGTTGCGCGCCTGATTGGCCTGGAAGAATACGCCGACGACCCGCGCTTCACGAATTGCGCAACCATCAACGCCAACGGCGACAACGCAACCGTGGTAAACATGATGGCCGAAGCCTTCGCCAAGCACGACTGGGCATACTGGAAGGAAGTTTTCGACACCAACGACGTTCCCTACGCAGTATGCAACACCATGGAAGACGTCCTGGAAGACGACGAAGCTTACGTAAACGATATGCTTCGCCCGATTCACTACGACAGCATCGGCGACCATTCCATTACCACAATTCCCATCCGCATGAAGAGCCAGGGCGACCCGGTTATCAGCCGCGCGAAACCCGTCGGCTACGACACGCGCGCGGTTATGGAAGACCTGGGCTACAGCGAAGCCGAAGTGGATGCCCTAGTGGAAGCAGGCAACGTGCGCTGCTACGACGAAGAGGCGCCAGCGAAACTCGACGACCTTTCGTTCGGCCCTGCGCAAGAGTAGCGGTTCAGCTCACCTGCGGAGCCAACGCAACGCCGTCTGGAATCGCATCACCGTAGCTGAGCGGTTAAGCCCACCTGCGAAGCCGACCCTTTTCATTTCAAACAAAGCCCTTCGTCGCAAAGCGCGGCGAAGGGCTTTTACTTGCTGCAAGTGTATGAGAAAGCAGCAATACAAAAGCCGCGCTCCGAGCAAAACGCGAAACGCGGCTTTCTTGATTCGGACGGGACCAAACGACCACCCGAGGGGTTTAAGCAGCTACTCCGGAAAAGCGGCTAGTCTTCGCGCCTGCGGAGCGCAGCGAACGCGGCACTGATCGCAGCAATCACGGACATCGCTGCGGCAGCAAGACCAAATCCAGCGGAATCGCCCGTCTTCGGCGAAACGCTCTTCACGCTGCCGGATGCTACCACTTCGGCCTTTTCGGCGCTAACGGTTTCAACGCTGCTAGAGCCTTCTGCCTTCCCAGGGTCTTCGGACCCATCATCAGGGACAGCAGGCTCGTCGCCTTCCCCGGGATCAACTTCTACGCCATGAGCCGCCTTAAGGGCCAGAGGGGTCTCGAAGCTGCCCTCTTCGATGCCAATCATATAGTTCGCATCTTCATCTTCGGCATGGGCCTGCCAACGCTGAGGGTTGTCGCTGCCAAGGCCGTCTTCAAACCAGCCGGTAATGGAATGATCGCCCGCGCCATCATGGTTCTGGTCAAGAATCCATTCGCCCGTTGCGGGAACGACGATCTTTCCAAGACTGAAGATGTCATCGCCAGCTTTTGCCGCGGTGTTGTTGTGAATCTTCGCCCCAGAAGGAAGCGTGAGGGAACCCGTGGCGCCGTTATAGATTCCGCCGCCGTTGCCCTTCTCGTAGTTCTGGAGAATGGAAAGGTCAACGCCTTCTTCGATAAACAAATCAGCGTAGTTTTCCAGACCATTTCCGCCATTGTTGTTGATTTCAACAACGGCGCCCTTTGCGATGAAGTTTTCCCTAGCGTTCTTCGTAATGCGCAAACCGCCACCAGAAGAAGCGCTGGCCTTGGTCTTATTCCCGTTTGCCTTCAGGGTGGAGGTGCCGTCAACGTTCAAGGAGTTGCCAACGGTGATGCCGTACATACCGTTGCCCGTGCACGTAACCGTAGAGCCCTTAACAAACAGCTTGCCAGCGGAAAGGCCATGGGATCCGTTGTCCTTGAAGGAAACCTCCGAACCGTTTGCGATGTCGAAATGCGAGCCGTTAGAGCCATTGCTCCTGTTGCTGATCACAGTCAGCTCGCTTGCGTCCACCTTAACGAAGAACGTGCCTGCAATGCCGGAACGATTATGGTCGAGCACAACCTTGGAACCACCAGTCACATTAAGGTTGTAGCCGCCGTCGCCACCGCCCCACTCCAGCGCATCCTGCGGATAGTTGGAAACAACCAAGGTGGACCCGTTGGTAACGTTTAGCTTGTTGTTCGAGGTGAAGTAGATTGCATGGGTGCCCGAAGCCGTGCCTGTTCCATCCAGGTTCATGGCCGTGTTGTCCAAGGTCAACGAGCCGTCCTTGCTTGCGCAAATAGCCATCCACTTCCATTCGGCATAAGGCGTTGAGCCAATACCCATCATGGAAACTATGGCGTCCTTGAACGTGAGGGCATGACCGAAAATTGCGATGCCGTCTTTTTCGAAGGTGATCGTGTTGCCGGCGCCGTTAATGGTAAGGTCACCCTTCATGCTGATGCCCTGGGTCGTTGCGTTCGCCACAAGAACGATGGTGTCGCCCGACTTCGCAGCGGCGATGGCCTCATCGAGCGTTGCGTAGGACTGCTCGCCAATTTTCGCCACAACGCCAGCGGTGGGCGCGGCAGCGCCTTCAGTGGCAGAGACAGCAGCGAGCGTCGAGCCGCCAGAAGTCACAGCGGCAGAAGCGGCTGGGTCGGGGGCATTGCCTGTTGCTGTGGTTGCAACGTCAGGCGAAGTACCGCCTTCTGGTGCGGTCGTGGTTGCAGATGGGCCGCTGCCCGTTGCGGGAGCCGCGGCAGAAGCAGTGCCTTCACCAACAGAGGCAGAGCCGAATTCGCCGGCACCAGGAGCGCTCGCTTCACTGGCGCTCGATTTAGCCGGGGCAGATCCAGGCAAATTCTGGCCCTCAACGCCAGAAGTGCTTTCGGCAGAACTGACAGCTGCCTTCCCTTCCGCCTGCGGCGCGGCATTAACGGAGCTGGAAGAAGCGCCTTCCCCAGGCTGCATAGCGGCTTCGATGGCGGCGGGAGAGTCCGAACCGGATGCGAGTTCATCGGCATACGCCGTAGATACCGCACCTGGCGCAATGGTAAGGCCGACGGAAAGAACAAGCCCGGCTACAACAACATAACGACGGAGCGTGCGTGAATTGGAGGAACATGCCTCAGATGGATACTTTTTCATTTTATGGCCCCCTTAGCTTATGCCCAGATGGGGCCTAAACGACTTTTGCCCCATCTGAAAACCAGCTTCACGGCAAAACGCCGTAATATGTTGCGCAACACAGTGACCTGCACTTTCGGAGCCAATAAGTGCGGTTCGCATATACGAACCCCGTAATAACGGTGGGCACCGCGCAGCAAGGGCGGCTTGATTTTGCCCCCCTTGCTGACAACATGCTATGCGTGGGATGGCACGGTTTCGACAAGGCCGGCTTGCGCCTTGGCCGACAGCTTTTGGAATGCTGGCGCGTGGCTTATGCGCTTTGGTCGGATTGCGCAAAGCATTGGGCAATGGGACTGGAGTGTTGTTTGAGGTGAAGCCGAAAGAACAGCTGGCAAACCGTCCAATTACCTGCGATTACAGTGAGCGCATAGCCCTGAACGCACGGAAGGCGCTCAGGAAAACGCTCGAAGACACTCGAGACAAAAACCGAAGAGCAATGCAGGAAAGGGGGCTTCCCATGGAGGAAGAAAACGAATGCACCGGAATGACCGCAGGTGAAATGCAGAGGTTCCTTGATGCGGAGGCAGAACAGGGAGCAAGCGAGCTCGAGGCCTATCGAAAGCTGATGAGAATCTTAGAGGTCGAGTTCCCAAGCAAGGAGTAATGCGGCGTTTGATTTAAAAACATCTAGGCCTGGGTGAGGAACCGAGGCCTAGACGCTTTTCTTATGAGGCCTCGACCGCATGCCTCGACGGCCATAGCCCGACGCGTAAATCATCTTCTCCTGGATCCGCCTGCCGTATTGTTGTACGAGCTGGTGGCGTCGAACGCTTCTCTCGGAGAGTATACCAACGGCAACGAGGTCAGCCGCCTTACTGCACGCCATCGACAGGCAAGGCCAAGCAATCACACCAGAGGGAACCAAGCAGGGGCTTCAAAAAAATAAGAGCATTCCGAAAAGGCGTCCGGCCTGATCATGAGACAGGCAGCCAACAACACCCCACAGACAAAAAAGAAAGAGAGCATCCAAACGGGAGCAAAGTACTACTATTGCTTACAGGGAATGTCTTGGCTGCATAAAAATGCGCGCCGACTATCAGAATCACGGGGGTTCGTCGGCGCGCCATAAAGGAGAGAAGCTGCAATTTGGTACATTGCAAATCTTGGGAGCTAGGCGCTTTCCTCGAGCGCGTCGCTGTCGTCGGCGCAGATGACAGCGCCTCGCTCAATCATTGCGTCAATTTCTTTCGTGGAAGCACCTACCCACGAAAGAACGCTTCGAGTCGACTCTCCGAGCAGCGCTGGTTCACGTGCCTCGGAAAGGTCTGATCGCATATCTCCTATGACATGCGGTGTGTTGGTCTGCAATGCGGTTCCAAATCGGGGGAAATCAACGTAGTTGATTGTTTGAGGGTTTGTTTCAATAGCAAGATCGATAGCCTCGCTCTTATTAAGACACGGAGCAATAGCGTATGTCTTATCCTCCAGCCAGGCGATCCACTCATCGTATGTCATCGATGCAGCAAAATCGACAACTGCTTGGTACGCAATGGGGTTTTGCTCTGGCGTGTCCTTGAGAGTGTCGTACAGATCTGGACGGCCGATATCATCGCAGAACTCATTCCAGAACTTATTCTCATAGAGTCCGAAAGATATCATTCTTCCGTCCTTTGTTCGGTAGATGTTGTAACCGACCGATGGATATTCCCTCATTCCCGAAGTAAGCGTTTTACCGTAGAAGAACCAGCGGCTATCGAGCATCGCATTCCACCAGATAAGCGAATCGTACATCGAAACATCAACATGGGTTCCCTTTGCCTTGTCGCGTGCGATAAGTCCCGTTAATGCACCCTGGATCCCCGCCATAGCAGCAGCAAGATCCGATGGCTGCAGCAGAGCAACGGCACCATTCGTTAGGTCGTAATACCCCGTTTGCGCAACGATATTAATGTCATGAAGAGCATCAAGGCTGCGCGGGTCGTTTTGGCCATATGCTGAAAACGACACGTATACAAGATTGGGGTTGATCTTATGCAAAGTCTCAAAATCAATCTTCAAGCGCTTAGCGACACCAGGACGGTAGTTTTCGACAAGAACATCCGCACATGCAGCCAGTTGATAAAAACGCTCAAGAACCTCTTCATCTTTCAGGTTGAGAGATATGCTCTCCTTGTTTCTGTCAAGCGCATAATGGTAGTAGCTTTCACCATTGACCATAGGCTTTTCTCCACGCATTAAATCGCCAGTCTTGGTGTCTTCCACTTTGATAACTTGAGCCCCCAAGTCTGCAAAGAAAAGGCTCGTATACGCCCCTAATAAATAACGCGATAGATCCAAGACGATCAGATCTTCGAATGGTTTTCGCATAAGGATCTCCTTTAAATGTCTGAATATGGCAATAAGAAACTAAGCACCCCTGTTTTGGCGCTTTGGGCATCCCCGGCTAGCAGGGCTTATTGGCAATGAATTACGGGCTTACGGCTACTGCTTTCGCTGCCTTTTAGCTAGACGTCGCATAAAGAAAACGAGAGCATAGCCAATAACGCCAATGACGATGAGAGTTGCAGTGTCGTATCCGGTTATCAGTCCTCCAGCAAGAATCACGAAGATGCCGGGGCTGAGGATGTTGCACAGAAGATTGAAATCGATCATTTTGCTCATTGCCCTTCCGGGATCCGCTGCGCCCCTTCACCCAACGAGGCACAGCGGATCTTTTCGTACGATATGGATATGACGGGGGATTACTTCCCAGAAAACTGGTGGGCTAAATTACTATGCAGTAATTCCTTCCTTATGCGCTTCGGCGGTAAGTTCAGCGTCGCTCTTGAACCAGGTCTTGCGTCGTGCCTTGTCACCGGCTATCCATGTGTAGCCAAGCAATCCGAAAGTAATGGTCAGGACGATAATGCCGCCGATGAAGAAGCCGTCCCAGCCGAAGGTTTCAGATACGAGCGCCCAGCCAGTTGCCCCGAGTGCGCCAATGCCATTGAAGATCATGATCATCCAAGAGTAGATCTTGTCGAAGTCGCGGCCACCAAATACTTCGCGAACGATGAACGGAAGCATTGCCGTGGAACATGCGTAGGCAAGTCCATAGAAGAGGCCACCGCAGAACATGGGCCAGATGCCTGCTTCGCCAAACAGCTTGGGAAGCCACCACATCATGCATAGACCAATTACGCCGCCAGCGTAGCCAATGATTTGCGCAATCAATACCGATCGAGACTCGATGAAGCCGATCAGCACCTTGCCACCGCCCTGGCCTGCGCTTGCGAACGCTTCAAGAGTGCCCGAAAGGAGCAGCAGTGCGACCAGGGCTTGGCCTTCCCAGCCTTCGTGGCCAAGGAACTGAACGTAAGTCGCAAAGAGCTGAGACATCGTTGTGATTGTGTTCAGCAGGCCGGCGCCTAGAACAAGGGTCCAGAAGAACGGCATCTTCAACACGTCTTTAGCCGCAAATCCGGGTTCTTGGATTGCTTTTTTGTCTGCTTCTTCTGCCAGTTCAGCTTCCATTGCTGCGGCATCGAGTGGCATACCATAGGGAAGGGTTCCGCACTCCTGAGGGGTGCGCTTAACAAAGATTGCGATAAAGGGAATCGTGCCAATGGCGATTGCGATGCCGAATACCATGTACAGGGTTCTCCAGCCTTGAAGGTCGGGACCAAGTACGAATTGTCCAATGATGTTCCAGACGACTCCGCCAACGCCGGTCATTGCAAATACAATGCCGGTTACGGTGCCGTAGTTAGTGTGGAACCAGCGGCTTAAGATGCCTGCAGTCATCGTGAATTCAACGCATACAAGGCCAAGTCCGATAATGAAGCCCGCTACCCAGTAGCACCAAATCGCAGGGTATACACAGAATCCCATGTAGGGGATAACTACCATCAGGGCTGCTACAACGCATACTGTTTTAGCGTTGAACTTGTCGAACAGTTTTGCCATTGGGGCAGCGCCGATGCACTGGCCCAAATAAACGAACGTGATGTATAGCGAGACTTGTGATGTCTGAACGCCGAAGTGTTGCGATACCGGCCTGTAACATAGGCCTGCTGCCGTAAACACAATGCCAACAGCGGTTAGCAATGTTAGCGCCATGGTTACCACAACGCCAACGTGGCGGACCGTAAGGCCCTGTCGGGCAATTTTTTCGGTTGCCATTTCTTCCTCCTCCTTGTGTTGTTGTTATGTCCATGACCGAGCGAGTGCAAAAGCCTTGCGACTCATCCCCCATTGCAATCGCCCGGCCATTAAGACCAAGTGAATTAGACCCTCTTCGATCTAGGACCAAAGCTCGGCTCAAATACCGAATCGGGCAGATCAGGACCGTGATAGCAAGTGACAGCTTCCCCATCGAGCTTTCGAATATCTTCTTCGGAGTAACCGTAGTCGCTCATCACAGCAGCCGTGTCATAACCGACCGGCCTGCTTTTGCGTAGAATCGGGTCTCCCATGCTGTCGAGCCTTATCGGCGAGGTAGGTATAACCTTTTCCCCAAATGCGTCATAGTTGATTTTTCTCAAGATGTCGCTTGCGTATACTTCCTCGTCGTTCAAAATGTCCTGCGGCAAATACAGCTTTTCGTAGGGAATTTCATTCGCTTTGAAAATCTCTTCCCACTCAGCCCATGTCTTGGTGAGGAATTGATTCTCAAGGATGCGAACCACTTCCGAGTTCTTGCCCGATCCGTTATTGATCTCAGCTGCCTTGCTGTATCGTTCGTCGCCAACAAGGTCGTCGAGACCAATGGTTCTCATGGTGTGGTCGTAGAAGATGTCGTAGCTGCCATAGCAGATAATGAACCAAACCCCATCTTTGCTTTGATAGGTGTTGTTGGTAGGACAGGTAACGTTGTAGCGCGACTTGGGCCACTTATCACCAAATTGGGTGGAGCCCAGCATCATCTGCATAGGCCAAAGGGCGCAGTGGTGCAGGGTTACCGTAACCTTGTCCCCTTCTCCCGTTCGGTCCTTGCGCGCTAACGCAGCAAGCAGCCCAGCGGTTAGGGCAAGGGAAGCATTCCAATCCCCCATTGCCGCCGGCCAGTTGATAGGCTGATACCCCTCCCCTGCCTGAGGAAGACAGGCGAACCAGCCGCCGCGAGCAGCATAGGCCGTTGCATCGAAGCCCTTCGTGTTCTTATCGGGTCCATATTCGCCATAGCCACGCATTTGGCCCCAAACCAAATGCGGATGATCTCTGTGGATGCTCTCCCAATCCAGGCCCAACTTTGAAAGGGCCTTATCCCTGAAGCTCGTAACCATAATGTCGGCATCGTCGAGCATTTTATGTATGAGCTTCGAACCCTCTTCACTTTTGAGATTGATGCTTACAAAGGTTTTGTTCATTGATGCGTAATCGAACGCAGGATCATCCACATCTGTTTTTTGCATGCCAAATCCTGGTCCGTTTGTTCGATATTCATCCCCAGAAGCTGGCTCTATCTTGTAGATAGTTGCGCCCATTTCTCCAAGAATCCTCGGACATGCCGGTGCCGCAACATAACTAGTAAGTTCAACAACCTTTATTCCCTCTAGTCCCCTCATCGATTCCTCCTTAACCCAGAGCCAATTTCGGCCGAACGTCAACAGGCGTTGTTCTCGTGTTAAGCAAACCGATCTCATACCGAATGAGCGCACAAATTGCTTCCTCGAAGCGCTATCCTTCTAAGGGTGGCTTTGGTTCAGCTTCTCTGCCACGCGATCGGGGGGATCATGAATCTTGATCATTTGAATTACTTCAAGACACTTGTTGAGCTTCGGAGTAGAAGCGCAACTGCTGAGAAACTCTCAATAACTCCTTCGACCCTATCTCTGGCGCTAGGCAAGCTCGAGCAAGAAGTAGGCGTTACCCTGATTAAGAAAAAGAGAGGTGAGGTTGAGCTTACTAGCGAGGGCGAATCGTTCTACGAATACGTGGACACTTCACTTCGTTTTCTGAACAACGGATTAAAGATGCTGCACGAAAAGCAGGATAGTTCTCAACGCGAGATAGTTATAGGCACCGTCTTTTCGGTGCAAAGTAAAGATTGGTCTCGCATTATCAACTTATTTCGCACCCGCACCCACGGCAATGTTCTGGTCAAGGTGGATCAATCCACAACCCCTTCCCTCATCGAAAAGATAAAACGAGGAACGGTAGACGTTGCCTTTGCCGGAACCATGGGTGATGATCCCGATGTTAGGTTTAATCCATGCTGGGCCCAAGAAGCCGTTCTTGTAGTGAACCGCTTGCATCCGTTTGCTTCTCGCAAGGAAATATCGCTTGAAGAACTAGCTGATCATTACCTTATCTCCTACAGCCTAACGGGCCCGATCGGCGCCGAACTAACCAACTTGATCAAATCTTACGACCTGACAATAGACTGCCTCTATTCTGATGAAATCACTTTGGCATCTATGGTTGTTGGCAACCCCGACATCATGGCGATTGCCTGCCACTCTTGGGTCTTGGACTCGTACGATCAAGATCTCACACTGATTAAAATCTCAGAAGCCCCCCCCGAAACTTTCATCAGATGTATCTTTGTTCGAACGCCAGAATCGAGCAGTCCAAAACGGTCAAGACATTCATTGACACCGCATTGGAGTATTGCTCGAGTTTGCCGTAATCCTGACTTGCGCATCATTCGGTATGGAGATCTCAATGTGCTATGCGCTTCGGTTCTCTATGAAGTGCATAGCTAATTTTTAGAACGTGTTATTTAAAAACAAAAGCGATGCTTTTTGTAGCTCTAACCCCAAGTTGAGCTTTCTCAAATTAACAAGCATAAGAGCGCTAATATTCGGACAGATTATTAATTTTAGCGGAATCTATTGCGATACCTAATCGTCTTTCATCCGTAGAGCCATTCATCCCCACGCAGTCGAAGCAATCGCCCAACACCCCGCGCACCACCTCAAAGACCTCGCCGCATAGAATAGAACGACCGCGAGGCGGCCGATGAGATCGGCGAGCTGCTGGGCGGCGAGTAGCATGCTGAAGCGGCATCGTATCCTGCTGCGAAAAAAAGCCATAATCATCTATAATTAGCTATAGTTTTAGGTGTTTGTGGCTTGGAGAGCATATGACGATGACGTACAAAGACGCCCTGGAAAAGTACGGGAGCAGGTACCACCTGAGAAAGGCCCTCTCGGAAGGAAGGGCAATTAGGCGGTCAAGGGGCCTGTACGCGCAGGCAGACGACCCCGAGTCCCCCCTCGCCGACATAGCTGCCAGATACCCCGGCGCCATCCTGACCGGGGTGACGGCGCTCTACCTCCACGGCCTCGTCGACATGCCCCCCGAGACGATAGACGCGGCGACGGCGACCGGCACTACGAAGATGGTCGCCCCCGGAGTACGCCAGACCTTCGTGCGCCCGGACGCGCTCGGGGTAGGGAGGACCGAGATGGAGGCCGACGGCGCGCGCGTGGCCGTGTACGACAAGGAGCGGATGCTCCTCGAGCTCATGCGCACGAGGAACAAATTGCCCTACGACCTGTACCGCGAGGCCGTGCAGTCGTATCGACGGGAGGCAAATGATTTGGATATTTACAAGCTGCAGGACTATGCCGAGGCGATTCCCAGGGGAAACGCCTACCTGGACCGGGCTATGGAAGAGGTGTTCTGATGGACCTTTCCGAAATCAGGAGGCATTACATCTCGGAGGGATACTCCGCACTCAACGCCTCCGCAAAGACATGCCAGGACGTCATCCTCGCCAAGATCGCCGCTTCGCCGCTCAAAGAGAGAGTGACCGTCAAGGGCGGCGTCCTCATGTGCGCCATATCGGGCAGCAAGCGCCGGGCGACGCAGGACATAGACCTCGACTTCGTCCGCTACCCGATAAGCGACGAAGCGATTCGGTCGTTCATAGGGACGCTGTCCGCGGTCGATGACGGAATCTCCATGGACATCGTGGGAGGGATAGAAGAGCTCTCGCAGCAGGACTACAAGGGCAAGCGCGTCAGGATTAAAATGTCGGACGGGAGAACCTCCCTCGAGAGCAAGCTCGACCTCGGCGTGAACGCAAGCCTGTCGATGGAGCAGGACGAGTGCTGGTTCGACATCGCCCAGAGCGACGAGGGCATCTGCCTTCTCGGGAACTCCAAAGAGCAGATCTTCGTCGAAAAGCTGATTTCGCTCCTCCGGCACGGCATACGAAGCACTCGGTTCAGGGACCTCTATGACATGTACTACATAGGCAACGCAGCGTCGCTTGATCGGTCCCGCCTCAAACGATATATCGAAGGCGAGATCATCGACAATCCCGACATGTGGGACGACAGCATGGAAGGCATTGCGGCGAGAGCTGGGAGAACCCTTTCCAACAGGCAGTTCATCGCCCGCATGAAGACCTCACATCGCGACTGGATAGGCAAAAGCGCCGAAGAGGTCGCACGATGGCTGCCGTCATTTCTCCGCCGACTGTAGACCTTTCAGATAGCAAGGAAAGCTGAAGACGACCATGAGTATACTGAACGAATTTCTCCCGAGGATTCAATACAAAACACTAATGCCCTATGACCCCTACGAAGGGACGGCGTATCACTACACATCCTTAGGAAACATCAATTCCATTCTGCTTCGCGACGATTCAGTTAGTCTCTGGGCAAGCCGATACGACTGCCTGAACGACGCTTCCGAAGGAACGCTGCCGAAAATGCGTTTCGAGCAAGCATGCAGTAGGCTCAGGGAGTCGGGGAAGATAGACGATAAGTTCTTCGAACTAATCAAGGACGTTCAGCCCAACCGGACAAAGCTCTTCCTGACAAGATCTGAAGATCGGATCAGACCGGTGCGAGGTGATTTCAGAAGGTACGTCGTCTCCTTCTCGAAGGATCCCGACGCACTGGCGATGTGGAATTACTACTCCAAGGGAAATCGCTATGAGGGGATGAACATCGGGATCGATATCGGCTCGATGAAGGGATTCCTGGATTCCGCCTTGAACTTCGACGGGTCAGTGAAGGTGCAAACAGCGAAAGTCATTTACCGCGAGGAGGAGCAGATAAGCATCATCGAAAAGGCTATCCTGGATTTGAAAGAGCACTACGAACCCAGATACGAATCATCGGTGGGATACTGCATCGGAACCCTCCTCTCCAATCTGAAGCCGGTGCTCAAGCTCGAGTGCTTCGAGCACGAGAAGGAGGTCCGCCTGTTCGTAGATATTCTCGACAAGCCCCAGAGCAAACCCACCGTGAAGTACAGGACCAACGCGGGATTCTTAATCCCTTATATCGAGCTCGGCTTCGGCAAAAACTCGATAAGAAGCATCATGCTCGGTCCGAGCCTGGACGGCGTTCGTCAAAAGAGAGCCCAGGAAGAGGTTGCGCGAGAAATGATGGAAAGGTATGGATACCAAGTAGCGGTCGAGAGTTCGAAAATACCAGTCAGGTACTAGACAAAAGCGTAAAGAGCACCGAATAAGGAGCTCTTCGCTTAAACCCCGATCTCACCTTTCATCAGGGGTTTGTAACCGCGGAGCTCCTGCCGGTTGCCCCTGATTTCCCTAATTGCCAATCGTCGGTTGGTAGAATAAAGGGCGTCGCTACCGCAAGCTCAAGGTATCGGCAGAATCGCCTTCCGTCAGAAAACGAAGAGGGACAAAAGAGAAGAGGTACCGCCATAAGCTTCTGCGACAACCTGCAGCACCTGAGCGCAGAGCGCAACATGACCCAGGAGCAGCTCGCCATGCTGCTGGGGTCTCCCGCCAGTCCGTCACCAAGTGGGAGGCGGAGCGCCCCCCCCGAGCTGGACAAGCGGATTTGCTACACCTAATTAAACAATTCCCACAGGGACAATCCTGCCTTCCCGAACTCCACCGGGCTCATGTAGCCCCACGTTAGCCGATATGCCGTAGTGTACCCGCGAGTTCCACCAGCGCCGCCTGGACATAAGCACCCTCTCCCACCCCCCCTCCCTCGAACGCGGGGCCGCCGACACCATCGGCAGCGTACTGGAACCGTAAAGCCCACCAGCATTCTGATACGACAGTCTCCTTCACTAAAACGATTTAGCTTGTCACTAAAAACCTCAGTCAAATTTTTAGTGAGGTTTTTAGTGAGGAGTATCAGTATTGGAGATAGTCCCTTTTGAGAATACAGCCAAGACCCCGCACTGAATACGCAGAAAAGAGATCCAAACGAATTTGCAAGCTAAAACAAGCCTTTGAACTGCATAAACTCAATAAAAAAGCCCTCCGAAGAGGGCCTTGAAAATTCTTGGTCGCAGGGGCTGGATTTGAACCAACGACCTCCGGGTTATGAGGACATTCCAGCCCCTCGCCAAGCATCGCTATTTTCACCAACAAGCGCCAGACCTACGCTTTTGTTGGCGATCTGCGTTCAGGATTCTAGGCTCTCGTTCGACTCCGCAGGTGGATTCGGCTCCAATTCGGCCCCATCTCAGAAGACCTATTCGGTAGCCTCTGCGCCCTTCTTCAAACCGAGAGAATCAACAAATGCATAGGGATCGATAGCCGGGATTGTCTGCCTGCCGACGACGCTCTCTGCTGTCACGCTCTCAATGATTGATCGAATCTTGCCATAAGCAATGGATACGGTGTTAGCAGCGACGAATGTGTCCCTCTCATCCTCGAGCACAGGTTCCAACGCGGCCTCGGGAACGGCTATCACAATGCCGATCTTGCATGATGCGGAAAATGCAGGTTCCGCACCTTCCTCATCAACAGCCCAATTGCCGACGGCTTCCAACACGCACTTGCAAACATAGTTACCGTCAACGATAGTCGGAGCGCCCAAGGAAGAGTTCATGGTCAGAGAGAAGTGAGTCTCCCCGCCCTCAAAACCATCCGCAACCGAAAGGTTGAGACCGAGCACTTTCGAGTCAACGATTTGAACAGGCGAAAGCCAATTTTCAGCAAAGTCAGCGCGATACAGGGCGCAACGCTTTCTCGCGGCTGGCGCTCTTCACTCAAACGGGATTCGCTGATGGTTGCGTAGATACCGACAACGGCAGCCAACGCCGCGACGAATCCTCCAACATAGGTAAGACATTCCCCAGCGTTCCATTTAGCTTCAAGCCAATCGGCTGGCACAGGAATGCTGTACAGAACAAAAACGCCCGGTTTGTTCAACGGAATTTATCATCTACAAGCCAAATGAACCGAAGCACAAGAGTTTCTATTACGCGGCCATTGACGCCCCTGCCTTCACAGATTTCCTCCTTGCTCATGTGACGGGCTCTACAGGCAGTCGTCAGAGGACCCAACCGAAAGCTACACTCGTGTACCCGATGCCCGCTCCGGGAACTGAGGCAATTGAAGATTTTTGTGCTTTTGCAGATCCCATTTATGAACAGATAAAGGCAAATGAGCTTGAGTCTAAACAGCTAGAGGAGCTTCGTGATGCTTTGTTGCCTAGGTTGATGTCCGACAAGATTGACGTTTCGAAGGTCGACCTTACGCAGCTAAATAGCCATTTAGTCGAGCGACGACATTCTCCCTTGCAGCTTCAGGATTGCAGATAGCCGCAGCGTGTCCGCACCAAAAGCAGAGCAAACCCCGCCTTTTCGATGACGCTGAATCTCATGCCTATCGTGCCGACAACGACGGCTGCACTGGATCCCGTAACAGACTCACCTGTGCGCAAACTACGGCAACATCTTCGTAGTGGCGAATTCGGCGCTGCCACGCTGGAAGTCAAAAAAGGCGCAGTTAGATGCCGCCCCGCCAGCATGCCACTACTTCATCATCCAGGGATAATCCGGAAACTCCTCGGGAAGCACGATCTTGTCCTGCTTGGCGCCATCGCCTGAAAGACACTTTGCAAGGTAGGTCCAAAGCCTCGATTCGAAGATGTTTTCCGTCATCTTGTTCAAATGGTTAAGGGTAATCTTGCTTGGATCATTCACCCAAAGCCGAAGCATGCCCACTTTCGCCGAAGCGATGTACTCCGAAATAACATCAAGCTGGAAAGAAGAAAGCTCAAAGCCCCTATCCAACAATGCGGCGAACAGCTGTTTCATCGGCTCACGCTGCTTATCAAGGTAAATAGACCCATATTCCCCGTTCGCCAAAATGGAAACTTCCCTGAAGCGTTTTTGATAAAAGTCGGCCATCGCATCGGTAGCCTGCTCAAGCGTAATATCGTCTAAGCACGAAATAATGGCTTGGCAGGTTGATGTGCAAGTATTTTCTTCTTCGACAGACTCAAGAACATTGCTGATGCTGTAATAGTTGCGGTAAAACGTCGCCCGTGAATAGCCCGCCTTTTCCGTAAGAGCCATAACGCTGATTTGATCGAGCGGCTTTTGGGCATAGAGCTCAAGAAATGCCTCTTCAAAGCACTTTCGCGTTGGCGATTTTGGCAGCTGTTGAATAGGAATCATCGTTACCTCGTCCTTTGTTCCCGAAATGGCGTTCTGCGAAGTGCGCTCAGCTGGGTTAATACGGCTAATACAATCCCAGGCAAAATGTCTCGTTCTTCATGAACACGTTCATGCTGCAATTAGAATACTACTTGTCAGAGTACGAAGTTGTATCGTCACTTGATACGTCCTGACAAATGGGGAAATCAGGAGCTTCGTTCTGCTGCCTTGAGGGGAAAGGCGGGCAAAATGCACGAACTTGGAGTAACCAGAAGCATCGTTGACGTTGTATTGCGCAACGCGTGCTCCCAGCAGGCCAAACAGGTCCTTTCGGTGAGCCTGGTTATAGGCGAAATGCGCAACTTGGAAGAAGAATGGGTGCAGCGCTATTTCGACCGCTGCGCAAAAGGCACCCTTGCCGAAGGCGCAAAAATCAAGATCCAGAAGGTACCTATGGCTTTTTACTGTAACGACTGCGGGGCAACCTTCCAACTTGCCATGGGCAGCGACAGGCATATGTGCTGCCCCGATTGCGGAAGCGAAAACTATGACATGGTCACCGGCGGAGAACTCCTTATCAAGGAAATCGAAATCAGGTAGGCCTACTTCACGTATTACGAACAAGGGGAAATAAATCGTTCGAAAAGGAAGGAGCGAGAAATGCATAAAGGGGAAGAAATGCTCAACCAAGCTCAAGAGAACGCTACGGAAACGCAAGCAGCTTCCGTTCGGGTAAAGCCAGGTATCGATTACGAGAAACTGAAGAGCATCGGGGTTCCTGATGAGGTAATTGCCTCGCTCGACCCGCGCGACGGCGGCAACATCACCCCGCAGGGGGAAGTACTTTTCTTGGACGAAGGCCGCCTGCACCGCAGGGAGCTGCCAGACAAGCCCCTGCACGAAAACCACCCACGCGGGCTGGGAATCAAAGACTTCATCATGACAAAGGTGCTGGCCACAACACCAAAAACGTGGGACCGCACCCTTAAGGTGTTCATGATGATCGTATCAGGAGCAAAGCTTACGGGAAAAGAGGGTATCATTCCAGAGCTCTATAAAAGGGCTACCCAGTTCTCGCCCGATGAGAAAATGTACACGCACGGCACTGTGCTGCCCCTTAATGTGGACATGGTCGAGGAAGGCAAAACCGCGGTTTTGCCCATAGATCTGATCATGGACGCCATCGATGGCGCTGAATACATCGCTCAAATGAATCGGTGCATTTGCCGTTCCGCCCACGACTGCTCCGAATACGAAAAAACGCTGGGCTGCCTGTTCTTCAACATGGCGGGAGTAACGGCGGTGAAAAACGGGCTGGCAAAGCCGGTAACGAAAGAAGAGGCTAAGCAGCATGTCTACGATGCCCGCGATGCGGGTTTGATCGGACAGGCATTATATGTTGAGCTCGAACAGATGGTTTGGGGCTTCGAAAATCAGAAGATGGATGAGTTCATGGAAATCTGCTTCTGCTGCCCTTGCTGCTGCGTGGCGCTCGATGTTTGCAAGAACGCGAACCGCACCATAAAGAACCGATTCAGCGGCGCTGGTTTCACGGCGGTAATCGACCACGAGAAATGCACGGGTTGCGGCAACTGCGCCAAGAAGTGCCCACAGGAAATCATCACGGTGAACTCCGATGGCAAGGTGACAATCGACCAAGACCATTGCATCGGCTGCGGGTACTGCAAGAGCGTTTGCCCGAACAATGCCATCACCCTTCAACAAACCATGCCCCTACGTGAAAGCATCCATGAATACTTCCTAGAAGAGGGAAGGATCGACATGGTCATGGACAAATGCACGATGGAGATCCCTCCGGCAGATTACGAGTGGAAGGATGCCCAAATGGATCCGATGGCAATTATGCAGGCAGCAGGCCAAAAGACCGTAGCCCTTGCCGACGAGGCGGCGCGAAATCTTGGATGCACAAGCGCGAAAGCCTTCTTCAAGTACAACAAGAAATATGTGGCAGGCGCCATTGGCGTAGGAGCGTTGGCGTGGCTGCTTCTTAAACACAAGAAATAGTTAATTAGAAAGAAGGGGCGTGACACTCATGGCAAAAGCAGCAAATGGGACTTTGCCTTCAATGCCCGAAAAACAGCCTCGCTTCATGGATCGTTTCTCTAAAGCCACCAAAGTAGGTTTTGTGCTGTTGGGGTACTTCCTGGGCATCATAGGTGTTTTAATCGATTGGGCTATCGGCCACAAGAAAAAGATGATGGAATGCAGCGCCGAGGCAATTTGGTACGGCCTTATCGGCTGGGGCGCAAGCATGATCACCCGATTCGCCCTCTTGGCTTTGGGGATCAACAAAACCGATTACCTTCTCCAACTGTTCGGCCCTGGCGTCACGGTATGGAATATTCTTTGGTGCATCTGCGGCGCGTGCTTCATTGCGCTTTCGATGTTGTGGATCTACGGTTTGCGCACAAAGATGACCGATGCTGAGCGCACCTACAATCTCAAGGGCGACGACCACTTCCACAACGGGGAGAAAACGCTTCGCTACGACGGAGGCATTACGGTCAACGCTCTACCCGAAGAAATATGGCCCTACATGCAACAGGCAGGCCAATCAAAGGGTGGCTGGTATAGCTTTGAGCGCCTGGAACGCCTGTTCACCTTCGATATCCGCAATCATTACGACTGGAAGAAATACCCTCAGTGGCAGAACCTCCATGTTGGTGAGTTTCAGTGGTTTCACCAGGCACCGCTTTCTATCGGCGAATGGGTAACCGATTGTTCCAACGGAGAAAACGGCCTCTATTATTGGGCAGCCCACTCCGATACGGCTACCGATCCAACGTGGAAAAACCGCGGCCCAAATCAGGAAGGCGCGCTTCGCCTGTGGTTCCACCGCTTTGCGTGGACGTGGAACTGGGAAGTGTACCAGATCAATGAAACCCAATCGCGCTTCATCTATCGTTGCGATTGCCATTTCGATCCTTTCCTGCGCACTCCCATCCACAAGTACTTCGTTGTTTTCATCCTGGGAACCGCATCCCTTGTCATGGGGCGTTGCTGCATGGAAACAATCACCAGCTTAGCGGAGGGTCGCAGAGATTTCCGCAAGCGTTACTTCGACTAAGGGAAAGAAGGCGCCATGAAAACGCATTACGAAACCATCGTGGTTGGAGCTGGTGCAGCTGGCATGAACTGCTGCTTGGAGCTCCAGAAAAACGATCGCGAATACCTGCTGATCAGCCCCAATATTGGCGGGCGAATCTGCAACGACGAAGAACGCCACATGAACTACGGCGCGGTGTTCTATTTCGGAACCTACAAATATATGCTCCGCTCAGAGCTGCTGATTGAAGGGCCTGATGTCCTGCCCGCTTTGAGCGCCGGCTGTTGCCATCACGACAACGGGAAACAGTACGAACCGGTTTCCCCTACAACAATTGCCGACGCGCCTTCGCTTCTGAAGTACATGAAGTGGATGCGCGAGGAATTCATCCCCCGCTACACCAAGTTCAAGGACAACTGCACGGTGATGGAGGTCACGGCAGCCCTTGAGAAAGACCCCCTGATCAAGCAGCTGTACCAAGAATCAGCAATGGATATGATCGAGCGAATGGGTTTTGGCCCCATCGCCCACGATCTGATCAGCATGTTCGCTCACGCGTGTACGGGAACGAAGATCAAGGACCTTACCGCTCTTGATTATCTGAACACCGTGCAGCCTCTTACCATGAAGATCCCTCCCCTGCGGCTGCTTTTCGATCTGAAGCGTTTCGACTTCGATTCCGAAGGGACCAAGCAGCGCTTGGCACAGGGTTCGGGAGAGGTTCTTATCGACGAGATAACCCGGGTTGAAAAGTGCGACGAGGGCTGGGCTGTCGAATGCGGCGCAGGACGCTTTACGGCGAGCAATATGGTTATGGCATCTCCCGCCGTAGACACGCAGCGCCTCCTGGAGCCTGTCGAGGGAATTCCCGCACTGGATATTCGCAAGGCTTCCGAGCTTACGGGCTATTTGGTGCGAGGGAAAGCTAAGCGGAAGTTCCGTGGGCACCTTGTTCACCTGTTCGATGACACTATTCCGATTATCTATATCGCCAAGCGCTTCGACGGCGATTACGAAGTGTTCACCGAGGTCGATTTCGAGGAAACCCGCAAATTCGACGAGTACTTCGACGAGTGGACGGTTATAGGAAAGAAGTACTGGAGCCATGCTCTGTACACCGCCGCCCATGAGGCTTTGCCGCAAAACCTGGCACCAGGACTCATCATGGCAGGTGACGTGAACGGCTTGGGCCTGGAGCCCGCATGTATCAGCGGTATTTACGCCGCAAACAAGATCATGGGCAAAACGGTTGATTAGCATTTGCTTTAGCGGCTCCCCCGACTTTAGGGGAGCCGCCTTCCCATTGAAGAGGGGTTACCGATGGAAGAATCACGCATCATAGAGATAAAAGAAGACATCCTTGCCGACAACACCAATGCCGCAAACGATTTTCGGAAGATGCTTGAAAACCAGGGCACCTTCTTCGTGGATGTTATGGCATCTCCCGGCGCAGGCAAGACCACCTTGCTGCTGGCGCTCATTGAAGAACTGCGGAAATCGTCAAGCATCGGCATCATCGAAGCAGACTTGGAGTCGTTCGTGGATTCGCGGAAGATCAAGGATGCGGGCATACAAGCAGTGCAGCTTGAAACGCGGGGAATATGCCATGTTGAGATGAGCATGGTCGAACGCGCTTTCCAGGCGTTTGGCGGACAGCATTTCGATTACCTGTTTCTAGAAAACATCGGCAATCTGGTTTGCCCAGCAGAGTTCGACACCGGTGCACACAAACGCGTCATGCTGCTTTCGGTTCCCGAAGGGTATGACAAGGTGTACAAGTATCCGCCCATGTTCGCGGTAGTGGATGCACTCATCGTAACCAAAACCGACTATCTTCCGCTTAACCCCGATTTCGATATGGCAGCGCTGCGCAAACAAGCGCGCGTGCTCAACCCCCGCCTTGAGATATTCGAAACGTGCGCACGCACCGGGGAGGGAATCCGAGAACTTGCAGAATGGATCGTCGCGTGCCGCAAAGAGCTTTTGGGGTAGAGCAGCTAAGCGCGCCGTCTGTTCAATATGCTGAACGGACGGCGGAGCAATGCGAGACCTTCACAGATTCAGAAGTCCTGCGCATCTCCGAAACACGCAACAGCCGCCTCGCTTCCAGCAATAGCAGCGAGGGAGTTTGGAACTTATTGAAGCCTGGGACCGCTTCGGGCACCCAGGGTCTAAGAAAACAAAAACAGGCCAGAGGAATTAACCTCTGTCCTGCGAAAATTCTTGGTCGCGGGGGCTGGATTTGAACCAACGACCTCCGGGTTATGAGTTCGTGTTTTTAAATGATTATTCTGATTTGGTATTTTGGATTATAGCATGGTTTTCGCAGGTCACAAGGTTATTATGATTTGGTATTTCTTGGGGTAAATTGGACAACGGGACCACTTTGGGACCACCTATGGGACCACTTGAGCTTATAATGCCCTCATAAGAGAACGAATAGAACTGAGAGCCCATGAGCAAGGAACGCATAACCATAGATGGCGAGGGCTCCATCGTCGAGGTGGAGCGTGGCAAGGTCTATCGCATCCGCCATAGGCTGCCGCCCGCAGAACCCGGCGGCAAGCGCAAGTGGTCCAAGCAACGCACCGTGCACGGCAACAAGGCGAAGGCACGCATCGAGCTTGAGGCCTACCGCACGGAGCTGGAGGACATGCTCAACAACGAGCATATGGCGCTGAAGGTGGGCGCCTACGCCCGCGGGTTCCATCAGCGCCGGTTGGACATGGGCACCCTGTCCCCTCTCTCCCTGGAGCGCGACGAAATCGAGATCGCCCGCATTGAAGAGCATTTCGGAAACGTGCCGGTGCAGGATCTTGACGTAGCCACCATCAACAAGGCCTATGCGAAGATGCGCAAATCCGGCACAAGCGCAAGTGCGCTGTACAAGACGCACCAGAAGCTCAGCCAGGTGATGAAGCGGGCGGTGAAGGAGGAAATCATCCTGCGCAACCCCTGCGACCTCATCGACGACGTCAAGCGTCCCGAGGCTGCCGAGCGCCGCAGCCTCTCCGCCGAGCAGGCGATGCAGCTGGCGCTGGACCTCAAAGAATGCGAGCGAAGCGGCCGCATCGTAGCCGTGTGGCTGGCCCTGGCCACCGGTGTGCGCCGCGGTGAGGCCCTTGGGCTGGTATGGGGAAACGTCGACCTGGTGCGCAAGCGCATTCGTATCCAGAAGCAACTGGACTCCAAGGGGGTGCGCCGCGACCCCAAGAGTCACAAGTCCAAGCGCAATCTGGCTATCGACGACGGCACCATCGCCTTCCTCGCCGAGTGGAAGATCATGCAGTCAGACCTGTTCTACCAGGGCGGCGACGTTCCCGACGACGCCGTCGTGTGCAGCAACGACACTGACGGCAACTTCATCTCCCCCGCCGCCTTCGACAAGTGGCGCCGGGCATGGTTCGTCGACCACGGCCTGGGCACCTTCGAGAAGGTCGAGGCCTGGCACGACCGCAACGGGGTCAAGCGCTACCGTCGCAGCGGCTACAAGGGCTACAACCTTCACGAGCTGCGCCACACCCAGGCCACCCTGCTCATCGGCAGCGGCGCCGACATCAAGACGGTGCAGAACCGCCTGGGCCACTCAAGCGCCAGCCTCACCATGAACATCTACGCCCACGCCATCGAGCAAAACGACCGCGAGGCCGCCGACACCATCGGCAGCGTGCTGGAGTTGTAGAGCCCGCCGCTGCTCCGCCGCAACGGCCCCTTTCACTAAAACGATTTAACTTGTCACTAAAAACATCAGTCAAATTTTAGTGAGGTTTTTAGTGAGGCTCCCCAGTATCGGAACTAACCTCTCTTGGGAGTGCAGCCAAGGTCTCCGCGCAGAATACGAGGAAAATAATCCGAGCTACGGACACAAACTACCGAAAACTAAATCCCTGCCTATCAGTAAAAAACTCTGTTTATCACTAAGAATTTTGAGTGATATGAAAAATCTTTTTAGTGAGGTACTAGAATATTTCACTGAAACTGAAGGCATCGGTCAGGCAAGGAGCACAATGGATCCGAAAGAGCTGACGGAGATCGTCGAAAGGCTGCGCATCCAGCACAACGATGACGAAAACATCGAAGCAAAGAGGTGCGAAACGAAGCTGAGCAACGACGTGTGGGAAAGCGTGAGCGCCTTTGGCAACACCTCGGGCGGTCTCATTCTCCTTGGTCTGGACCAAGAGAACGGCTTCACTATTCCCCCGAAATTTGACATAGATAGGTCAATCGAGCAGTTTGTCTCCGGCATGCAGCCGAGGGACGGCAAGCTGACCAATCCGCCCCAATACGACCTCTCAAGAGTTGATTTCGAGGGAGGACAGGTCCTCGCCATCCGAATAGCCGAGGTAGATCTCGGGCGAAAGCCCTGTTTCATCACGAGTCGTGGATTGGAAAACGGCAGCTACAAGCGTATTGCCGACAAGGACATGAAGCTCTCGGCGACGGAGATATTCGCTTTGCAGAACGCACTGGTGCCATCACCTGCGGACAGGGAAATCGTCCCGGAGGCATCCGTCGACGACCTCGACAAAAAAGCAATCGGGAAAATCATCGAAAACGAGAAGATAAGTCATCCCAAAGCGCTGCGTGGAGCTAAGACTCTGCAAGCCCAGATGGCTCGCCTGAACATAACCGATCAGAACGGCAATGTCAGACTTGGCGGCCTCCTTGCTGCGGGCAGCTACCCGCAGCAGTTCTTTCCCAAGCTGGCCGTCGACGTTATGGTCCATCCCGACATTGAGAAATCGGCCCCAACGGGTCCCCGGTACCTAGACAGGACGGTATGCGAAGGGGAACTTGGAGAGGTCATAGAGGACGCCGTTGCGGCAACCGCAAAGAACCTCAGGCGGATATCCGTCATAGAGGGAACTGGCAGAAAAGACGAGCTGGAAATTCCCGAGGAGGTCTTGCGCGAGGCTATCGCGAACGCAGTTATCCACCGAGAATACGGACCCCGCCACGTGGGTCAGTCCGTCACAGTCGACATCTATCCAGATAGGATAGAAATCACGAATCCAGGAGGCCTCTGGGGCGGCAAGACCCTCGACAACATAGCGGACGGAACCTCACTTTGCAGGAATGCGGCGCTCATGCGCTTGATGTCCGCAGTCGAGCTGCCTGGAAGGACCGGCAGGCCCGCCGAGGGCAGCGGAGGCGGCGTACCCTTCATGATCAGGGTAATGCAGTCGAAGACGCTCACTACGCCGGATTTCAAGGCAAATATCGACAGCTTCAAGGTAAGACTCGGCAGGAGTGGAACGGAGATAGCGGCGAACCGCGAATGGATCAGCCATGTAACCAAGCAAGAGCTATCTCAACACGAGCAGTCCCTGCTCCTCACCATGAAAAAGATGGGCACGACAACGGTTCAGGAGCTCCATAGAAGCCTGATGATCGACTCTGACGAGATCCGCGAGGCTGCCTCCCGATTCGAGAGGGAGGGCATAGTCTCTCACGTGTATACCGACACTTACAAGATGCTCGCCGACGATTCCGGCCAGCACCCCACGCCGGAAGTGGAAGACGTCCTGCTCTCCATACTGCAAACCGACAAGGCTTTGAGCATCCAGGAAATCGCAGAGATGATGGGGAAGACCGTTCCCAGCACCCGCTATCACGTCAAGAAGCTCGTGGACGCTGGACTCGCGGTACCAACCGCATCGTCAACAAGCCGAAGCAGGAAGTACCTGAGAAAGCAGGCATCGCTGTAATCGCTTGGCCACCGGCCAGTAGCATATACACCACGGCAAATGATGAAGCCGCAACGTGACGGGAGTGAAGGATGTGACGGCCGCCTAGGGAGGCCTTCGCTAGCGCCACCTACGCTTCGCCTGGAAGATCATGCTGAGGACCGAATCGAACACGTTGACGGGCTCCGGAGACAAGGGCTCTTCCATGGGCTCGTCGACGCCGATTCTGATTTCGGCACCTGATTCCATGAAGGCGTTAAAGTCATCCCGCAGCCTTACCGCATCCTCGTCAACCCTTCCCCGGCTTAGACTCTGCCGGCATGCATCGCTGCAGGTCTTTTTGCGCTTGCCACCTCGCTGTTGCTTCTTGACCCGTATGAGCCTTCCGCACGCCTCGCATTTCGACAGATCGAACTCGACATCCTTGACACGAACCAGCTCGAGGGCGGACCAGATAGTGGCCATGAGGTCATGGTCACGGTCGTTAACCGTGTAAGAAAGGCTATCGCGAGTGACCCTTGCGCCCGGGGCAAAGCGGCCCTTGTAGTTCCTTCTGCTCTTCCCGTCTGAGATCATTGCCTCGACGAAAAATGGGAGGTTCTCCCTTACCAGCCGCTCAAAATCGTCCAGGCCGTCCGTACGCTTTAGAAGCCGGTAATAGAGCCAATCCTTGCCACCGAACGTCTGCTTCTCCCAAGGATGATCGCGACGGGCGAGCTCGACTTCCCTCCCGTCAACCGAAGTCTTGTAGGCATACATGTCGTCGTATGGCCATGGGTTGTCCATATCGCTGCCAATGGACTCGAACCAAAGCGTGTACCTAGCGAAATCTTCCTCGCCATTGGGGAGGAATCGCTCCATATGAAACCTCGGCAGTATACGACGGAAGGCGCCCTCATCCCCGTCAATCGCGCACAGCATCTCAAGCGCGTCGTGGACGAGAAGGGAGCAATTGTAGAAGCCGTAGAGGTTGACACTCCAGACGCCGTGCTCGACCAGGCTCTCAACTCGGCCGCCGAAAGCCGCAACGGCATCCTGGGACGCCTTCACGAGATCGGAGAAGCCCAGATGGATGGAGTCGAGTCGCTTGCGCAGGTCGGATATCCTTGCATCGCGTTCCTGCGTCCGCTCACCATCTTCCCAATGACGCCTGCTCGCCCGCTCCCTCTCCAGGCGCCCAAGCTCCTCCTCGATCGGCGCTAGGCGAGCCAACTCGTCTTTCCGAAGCGTGGCATAATCGCCGAACTTCGCGAAGCTCTTCACATAGCAGGAGAGTTTCAAGGCGTACAGCCCCTCAAGATCGTTGACGCCGGATCGCCTGAAACTCCTCCTCTCCCGCTCGATGACAAGGTCCCTGGCCTCTTTCGCCACCTCGGCAGGCACCTGGGAGCAATCAAGCTCAGACCTCACCTTGGCCATTGCGACCTGACGCTCCTCCGGTGAAACATCACTATCGAATACGCCCGCCTTCTTGCATGCCCGCTGGTCGAGCAGGTGGTACTCTTCGAACTCAATCTCTTTGTTAAGTCTTTTTTCCCAATCAGCCCGGAAATCCTCGAGTGAAAGAGGATCGCCATCTCCAAAAAAGCTGACATCGACATGGCTCAGCCAGGAGTTGTTGTCAAAACGGCGATTCGGCGAGGTCATGTGCAGCAATCCGAATCGGTCGACGAACGAGGATACCTCCGAGACGAGCAGATTCCAGCCTGCGCATCCTTGGCTCATGTCCTTTAGGTCCTGCGCGGGATATGCGTACCTTCCCGGGTCCAGGTCGACGCTCTTCATGCCATGCCCGAGAGATGCCGGCGCGCTTTTCTCCTGCGCCTTCTTCTCGCCTTCCCGCCATGCGTATGGACCAACGACCTCGACGATGTTGGCAAGGGCCACGGCGGCATCAAGGGCATCCTGCTGCCCAAAGGACGCAAGGTCCCCCTTCTTGGTCCTCGAATTCGGTAGCCCGTCAATGCGCTCGCCGCCAACGCCTAGATAGACCCTACCGCACCGGCCATCATCCATCTTGTTGCCGGACATCACAATCTTCCGACCGAAGGTCAACTCCTTCGATACATGCAACGCGTTGAGGACAGCCCTGTTCTTCTTGTCCGCCTCTTTCATATGCTCGGCCCAAAGATCGTTCTTCAGGTCTTCGACCTCCGCTAGGTCAGCGAAATGCTCATCCATTTCATATCACCACTTTCTGTCACAACTTACGTTATCACCAACCAACTAAAATCAATCAATAGCCGTATAAAATCCGCGGATTTGAGTTGTGACAGCATTCTTTTCAAATGTGACAGAGATTTAAACTCCTGTGACAGTCGATAAAACTCCTTAATTTGCGGATTTTGTTGTGACAATCGTGGTTTGCTTTACTCGACAAATCGATTTGCCGCGAAGCGGACGGGGCCACGCCCCGGCCAATCGCACTCCGGCCCTGCCGGGAAACACCTTCACGCATGAATAGATAAGGCTCCCCCTTCCTTCATAGAGAGGGGAGCCGGAAAGGAAGGCGGAAATGTCTACCATCGTTTACCCCAAACCTTATTTGGGTTGGGAGGACTTTGCCGAGATGTTCCAATGCAGGCGCTCAAAAGCTCTTCTGCTCATACACCAAGTTGGCGTCGTCTACATCGGTCGTGCGGTGTTCGTCCGCGCAAGCGATCTGGATGCCTACTTGGGCGAGCATGGCAGCATCGACATCACCTGGCCCAAGTCCGCAGCACGACGCAAGGCGGCGAAGAATGGACGCTAGGGACCGCAGCTTCTTCGCGAATCTCATCAACGACGAGCACATGCTGCTCAACCACGGATTCGACGGATGGCCCAGCGACAAAGAGCTGGCGCGTTACGCATGTGACCTCGAGGATGGGCTCCAAGCCCTGGCGAATGCCTTTGGCATGGAACTTGCCAAGGATATCATGGGCCGCTGGCACGTGATCCCCAAGAAGGGGGCGGTGTAGATGGCCGGCGCCTTCGAGAGCACTGAGGCTAACGAGCTGGTGCAGAACACCTATGAGGAGCTCCATTACTCCGTGAAGAACCTCCTCGGGCCGGGATGCTACATCCTGGCCTCCAAGCCGAAGTTGGGCAAATCGTTCTGGTCTCTTCAGCTCGGTGTCTCGCTGGTATCGGGCCAACCATTCATGGATACCTTCGAGACCAGCAAGGCAGGCATCTGCCTGCTCCAGCTGGAAGACGGCCTCAAGCGAGCACAAAGGCGACTTTGGCTGCTGGCGGACGAGATACCAAAGGGTATGCGCATCGTGGAGGAGGCAGAGCGCCTCGACACCAGCCTGCTCGACCAGATCAGGCGCGACCTGGAGTCCCACCCCGAGACCGGCATCTACGTCATCGACACCTTCGCGGCAGTGCGCCCGCCGGGCGAGGAGTACAGCTACCAAACCGACTACGCACACGCGAAGTCCCTCGCTGACTTCGGTACCGAGAACGGCGTCTACATCGTGCTGATCCATCATTGCCGCAAGGCGGCGGGCTTTGGCGACAGCTTCGATGATATAAGCGGCACCAACGGCCTGACGGCAGGTGCCACCGGCATGGTGGTGCTCGCCAAGGACCAGCGCGACAGCGGCAAGGTCATCATGACCGCCAAGGGCAAGGACGTCGAGGAGGGGTCGTGGCGCATCGAGTTTGCCGACAGCCGATGGCGCATGGTGGAGCCCATGACCGCTCGGGACATCGCGAGCTACACCGTACCTGAATGCGTGCTGGCAACCGTTCGCTGGATGGAATCCGGCCCTGCCAAGTGGGCGGGCACCACCACCGAACTGCTGGCAGAGGTCGGCGCGGAAGGCGTGAGCGCCGGCGCTTACGGCAAGCACCTTGCCCAGCATCGAGGTTTCATGCTTGACTCCGGCGTCGACTACAAGCGACGTCACACCCGCAGCGGCAACATCGTCACCCTCATCCGCATGGAGAAGGAGGGCGACGATGGCGAGCAATAACGCAACCAAACGGCTCAACATTCGCCTCACGGGAGAAGATCACCGGGCCCCGGCCGAACTGGCCGGGGCCTGCGGGCTCACCATCTCCGATTACGTGCGCTGCCGCTGCCTTGAGGACGACGGCAGGCCGCGGATCGTCGTGGACGACGAGACTCTGAAGGCCCTCTACCGCGACCAGCGCCGCATCGGCGGACTGCTCAACCAACTCCTGCGCCACGCAAACACGAGACACCAAGACTTCCCGGAGCTCACAGCCCAAACGCAGCAAGCCCTGGAGGAGCTGGGGAACACGACCCAACAGATAAGTGAATTGATCAAGGACGCGCGAGCATCCGTATAGAAAGGAAGGTACGACGATGGTTGCACCTAACAACAAGAAAGCCTATGGCTCCGACCTCGGCCTCATGGGGGTCTCCCTCGCCGAGGGGCGCAAGCAGATCGTCCCCGGAAACATCGAGATCCTGAACCCTAAAGAGGAAGGCAAGCGCGCCTGCCTCTACCTGGCTTGGATAATCGATCCCGCGCACGCGGAGAACCCCGAGAGTTTTCAGGATTGCGTCGAAGGCCGCGGGCTCTGCCATCCCTTCGGCTGGTTCACCGACTTCCAAGACCTTTACAAGCTCGGCTGCCACGACACACCCATGCTCCGCGCGCGATTCGAGGCGGCCAGCAAAGACTACATGGCGATGCTCGACGCTCTGCTGGCCGCAGCCGAGCGCGAGCTGCCCCGCGGCACCTGGTGGACCTTCGCCTGGATGATCTGCGACTGCATGGGCCGCGAGGTACCCGTGGGCACCGCCCCCTACGGCATCGAGACCAAGGGGGCTACACATGAGTAGAGACATCACCAAGAAGGCCGCCTGGGGCTGCGTCGTCGCAGCTCTGGGCATCGCCATCGGCGCCGTCACCGCACCGCTGGGCATGCCCATCATGGCCACGCTCCTGTTCAAGACCAAGCCCGACTTGTCCGACCTGTTGGGAATTCTCACCTGCGGTGACATGCCCGCAGGTTGGTCCGCTTGGATTTCGAAGGCCGTCGCAGCCGAGGGAGGCCCGGCCGAGCTGGCGCTGTGGTGCCTGCTTGCACTCGCCGTGGTGGCCCTGCACAAGTGGCTGAACGAGCCAAAGCGCACGGTCGAACAGGGCATTCTTGGCGACGCGCGCCTCGTCACCTCCCCCGCAGAGGTCCGCCGCCGCAACGACTTCTGGAATGGCAAGGACGAGCCCGAGAGGGCCGGGCTTGTGTTCGGAAGCTCCAAGCGCGGCTACGTGTTCGACTCCTCCATCACTAACTGGGCGATCGTCGGAAAAACGGGCGCCGGCAAAAGCATGCTCGTGTGCCTGCAGACGCTGCACCTGTGTATGGCGAGGGGATGGAACCTTATCGTCACCGGCAAGGACGAGCTGCTTGAGCTCACCGGTGCGAAGGCAGTCGACCTGGGCTACAACCGCGTGATCTTCGACTTAAAGGGATACCCGGGGGCCAGCGGCTTCAACCCGCTCGACCTCATCGTGGAGTACGCCGACGAGGGCAATGTGGCCGAGGCGCAACGCACCGCGCGCCAGACGGCGGCGGATCTCATCCCCTTGGGCGGCGAGGGCAACACGTACTTCCCGAAGGCGGCCCGCAACGCGCTGACCGCATGCCTGCTCATCGTGGCCATGGCAAAGATCCCCCGCAGGCAGAAGAACATGGCCAGCGTGTGCCGCCTGGCGAACCTGGGCACCACGGGCACGGGCAAGGACCCCTCCGCGCCGCTGAAGGACTACATCCGGAGCGACGAGGTTGGCCCCGACCACCCCGCCTACGCACCCGCCGCCGAGTTCCTAGGCGATGGCGGCGTCACCGTTGCGGGTAAGAACGTGCTCTCCACGTTGAAGGAGGCGCTGACCATCTTCAATGACGAAGGCATCCAGCGCGTCACCGCCCAAAGCGACGTGAGCATCCGCAGCATCATCCGCGACAAGACCATCGTCTACATGCACCTCCTCGAGGAGGGCGACCCCTACCTGGTGTTCATGACGGTGTTCCTTAACCAGTACTGGCGCGTCGCCCAGGAGGAGGCCGCCCGCAACGCCGGCCACCTGCCCCGCGAGACCGCCATCGTCGGCGACGAGTGGGGCAACCTGCCCGCCGTGGCCGCCATGCCCGAGATCGTCACGCTTGGCCGCAGCTACCATCTTCACGCATGGTGCTTCACGCAGGACCTGAAGCAGCGGAACAAGTACAGCAGGCCCGGAGACCAGAACGCGGGCCGCGACAAGATCCTGGGCTCCATGGGCGGCAAACGTGCGCTTCGATGCCGCAGACGGCATGAGCCGCCGCTTTCTTCGCCTCTGGGTCCCTTCTTCGGCGCGAAATGGGCAGGCACCGACATGACGAAAGATACAGCAGGCATAATCGAGGTGGATGTGCGCACGTCCTAAGCATCAACGCAATCGCTTAGGAGGCAAACAATGGTTGAGCACACGATATTGGTGTCCGTAGAGGACGCCGTCTCCATGTCGTGGAAGAGGGCGGACGGCTTAGCCGAGCTGTGCCGGGGCATGATCGATTCAGGCAGCGACGAGGCCAACTCCTGGGCATCATCAAAGACGCACTCTTTGCGATCAAGGCCGACCTCATCAAGGCAGAGGGGACGCTTGACGAGCTGCACAAGGTCTCTTGGACGCGCGCCGATAAGAGCCATGGGGCTTTCTGCGAGGCCATGGAGCGGAGGAAAGACCAGGGCGCAAGCCGATAAAGCAGAGTCGGCCCTTTTAAAAGGGCCGACTTACGCTGCTTTCGCAGGCGTTCTCTTCAGGGGAAAACGACCACCCACCCCTGTTACTGACTGGCCTTCCAGGCGAAAGGCCAGTTGGCGGCTTGCCATGGTAACGCAGATGGGTTGGTACGCGCTGGGCAGAGGGCTTGCACTCTGCGCCTAGCAGCTTGTTATCGCCTTGCTGCTACCTTGCGAGGATGGACGCGCACACCATCGCTGATAAGGAAGGGCGGTATCGCGCAAGAACGACACCGCCCAGACTGCAGCCTTATAAATTTCCTAACCCTACTCGCTGTAGTTCTTCTTCCTGCTGATAATCAGCAAAACTGTACCAACAAGAGCGCTGATCAGTGCGGCTGCCGACCATAGGAGGATGTTGGTTGCGTCACCTGTTTGCGGAGTATCGGAGCTGGTGACTGTCGCGGTTGACTCGTTTTCGCCCTTCGACAGCTTCGCCGGCTTCTCGTCATCAGGCACGTCGGGCTTTGCATCGTCAGGGTTGGAGTCGTCGGGGCCCGGAGTGTTGGGCTTGGACTCATCTGTTGCCGGTGGCTCAGGTGTGACTGGCGGCTCAGGAGTCGGGGGCGTATCCTTAGCGACCTGCCACATGAACTTCCCAGTATCGCCAGCTGCATCCTTCAGACGCTTGAGGTACCAACCTTTTGACGTGGCATCCGAGTTGCCAAGGACGAATACCCCTTGATCAGGACCCTCGGCGGCCTCAGAGGCAGTTTCGGCTGCATCGAATTTTTTGGACAAGATGTAGTTGTCGCCGAGCTTGGGGCACTGGAGCTCTTCCCAGTTGCTTGGATTGACGGTGTTGACGATAGTGGTTCCGCTGGAAATGCCCTTGATGGTAACGGGGATAAGGCCGCCATCGTCTGTGCCATCGTAGTTATCAGCAACAGCTGGAAGTCGGAGCTCGGCGTTGCCTGAAACGTAGTCACCTTGCAGCAGGGCCGGACCCATCAGGGCCATCATGCCATCGTTCGATACATTGCCCTTCAGATTGCTCAGCCCCTGGTTAATCAGACGGCCCTTGGGGCCGACCGTCGTCTTGCCGGAAACGAAGATATCGTTGTAGTTCGCAATCTGACGATACTGCTGCTCCCACGTGCCATCGACGACCGCATCGCCCCAAATCCAGACCTGGCCTTCGTCGGTGGTGAGAACACTGTTCTCTTCAATGTTCAAGCCTGCATCGCTGCTCATAATATGTGCAATAACCTTGGAATTGCCGGCAACGTTGACCTGCGACATCATCTTGATAAAGGGGATTGTCGCCTCGCATGCAGAGATGTTGGCCACGGGGAATGCCGTGGAATAGCTGCTTGCCTGCGTTCCGCGTATGCCTGTGCGGATATTGGGTTTTCCCGTTACATTGATGGAGGAGCCTGCAGGAACTGTGGTCTGGTCCGTTGCCATAACGAGGCCAACGTCGCCGCCGTTGATGTTGATGGTTACGGGGCCGTTTGCGGTTGCGGGGGTGCCTTTTTCCCACAAACCGAAAACGTAGCCCTCGTCATAGTCGGTCCCGTATTCGCTGTTCTTGAGCTCGACGTCAGTTGCGGTGACGGTGACTGCGCCGTTCACATTAGAATCGCTCGCGCCAAAGACGTTTTGTACATGAGAGCCATGGGCGTTGATGGCGATGCTACCGCCGACCGTGCCTCGAATCGCGCCGTAAATCTCGGGGAGGTCATATGAGTCGGGGGTGGTTCCCTTATCCCAGCCCCAAACGTTCTCGTAAGAATCGATGGTGATATTGCCGCCGACGACGTAGTTACCTGAGACACCGGGCATAGTTGCAAAGCTGTTGCCTGCGCCGACAATGGGCCAGTTCCCGCCAAGGCGCAGGATGCGGTCCGTGTTCTCGTAAGCCTGCAAGCCTGCGATGATGTGCAGGTCGCCACGGATGACCGAATCCTCTACCGGTTCTTCGGCACCGACGATACCCGATACCCCACCAGCGCGGACATCGAGCGTGACGTTGCCTCTCATCTCGCAGCCGTAAGTGCCTTCGATAGCGGGATAGGTATCTGCGTTCTTGTTGTCGTAGACAAGCGTGGCGTTGCCGCCAACGTAAACATTAGGAACGCCTGATCCGTCGCCGCTGCTGCCGTCGCCCTTCATGCATCCAGGGTTGATGTGGTTGCCGCCCTGCATCTTTATGTCACCAGTGATCTCGAGGTATGTGTCGCCCTCGACGGAGCCCTTGTAGGAGCCGCCAATCACATCGTGCAGGCCGCTGCTACTGCTTGGATTGATGCAGCCGGATGCGGCAATTACCACGTGAGTGCTGCTGACCGTGGTCATGTATCCGCCGCCATAAAGTGTATAGCCTAGATGAATCTGGCCGCTTTCTGTGAACTCAGTGTCGTGGCCGTTGCAGTACATCCAGGAGCCTCGGACATCAACGTTGTCAAACGTGCAATCGCCATTCAAGACAGCACGGCCATCGAAGGACAGCTTATGAAGCTTGCCCTCGTCGCTCTTGATTGTGATGCGCTTTCCGTTAACGCCAAAGCTGCTTAGATATGACCCCCCCCCTGCCGACACGGTTACGTCAGCCTTCAGGACAATAGTGGCTTCCGTACCCTCAGCAGCGGCAATAGCCTCCTGGGCAGACACAAGCTCCTCGCTTGTGGACACCATATAGATGCCATCTGCTTTGCCCTTGCCGAATTCTTCGCCGCCGAGATTCTCTCCAGACTCGCTGCCCTCCTCGGAAGGACCCTCCGGCTGCCCCCCTTCGTTAGCATCGCCAGCGAAACCAGAGTCGATATCTTGACTGGCATCCTTGTCTGCGCCTTCGGCTCTGTCGGCGTTGACGTCGACGCCGTTGCCGATGTCAACGGCTTTTTGCTCGTGCTGCGTCTGATCGGAATCATCAACAGCAGCGAAGGCACCAATGGGAAGCGTCATCGATATTGCCATCGCGAGCGACAGAGCACAAGCAATAGCTTTCGATTCGTAGATTCTCATTAGAAAACTCCTACCTTCCATTTATTCATGATCAAACTAGTATTTCACTTTCAGCTGGTTTTTTGGGCATATCTAGTCTCAGTTGTGAGCGAACGGCCTGTTTGAACCGTTAACGCATCTTTGGTAAAGAGATTGCTTTGCATAGAGAAAAGATTCGTCTTTGAAGATGAGTTACATGCCGTCGACATACATCAAAAGTTGGGCCCTTCGCCATAATTCTGTTGCATTTATTCGCAGCACCTAGCAGGATAATCTGCTCAAATTCTGCTCATGCATTTCGGGAACAAAAAAGCAGGCCAGAAGCTTTTAGGCTTCTGGCCTGCGAAAATGCTTGGTCGCGGGGGCTGGATTTGAACCAACGACCTCCGGGTTATGAGCCCGGCGAGCTACCAGACTGCTCCACCCCGCACGATCAATCGCTCTATGCGACTTGATCCATTATAGGGAGATGCCTCGCTTAACGCAATTGAAATGTTCTGCCTTCAAATTTTCGTCACATTTTACGTTTCGGTAGGTCGAGGGCATCTCCAGACGAATGGCACAACGCGGTTTTCACGCATGCGCCAACAGCGCAAAACAGGCAGCCGGATTACTCCAGCGGCCCGCTGCCTGCAGCTTCATTTGCCTGCATTGTTCCTTTTGCGCGTACTACTTCTTATGGTTGCGTCCCTTCCCGCGAGCAAGCCCCGCAATGGTCATTGTCAGGCCGACAACCGCGGCAAGCACCACCGCCAACGTCAACGCAGCATCGCCCGTCTTCGCTGTCGTGGAAACCAATACGTCACCCGAAGTACCACTTGGAACACTCCCCACACTCGGCGGAACAACGCGCCTGGCATTAGGGTCGGCATCGCCATCAGAGTCCAACGGCTTATCGCCTGCATCCGAACCCATCTCATCGTTAGCTGAGTTATCGGGCGCAACTACGCACCTATTGGTGAACGTGAAGGCGTTGGATGCGGTAAAGGGGGATTCCAAGCATACAACAGTGAGCTTCCCTTTCCCATCATCGGTGACCTTGAACCTCACCGTTTTCGTTTCGGGATCATTCACCACACCCGGCACCGATCCTCTTTCGGTGATTTTGTATTTGAACACATGGGAGCGAGACCATCCTGCTTTTTCCGCAGAATCAGAATCAACATCCAGGGCTTTATTCAGATCTTGGAGGGAAAACGTTATGAACCCAAACTCGATTCGGCCCCATTGCCCATTTCCGGCATCCGTCGATTCGGGCATGGGTGCTGCTATATCCTTTGTCGATATAGCGAATCGAAACTTTCCCTCGATATCAACAAGCGAGGCTCCTTCTTCCACCTGCAAATCCTTCGTTCCCGCCAAAAACACAGTGACGGGCTCTCCTGTGGAATACGTATTATCGAAGCGCAGTTCGTTCGCCGTCTGGAAGCTTGCCGAAAGCGCCCCGTTCCCCTCATCTTTAACCGTTACAACCAAAGAAACAGGGGCGGTATGCGGCGTTACGCCCACATCGCTCAATCCGCTGGTCTTCTCATGCACCAGGTAGTACACAATCCAGGCCGGAACGCCATCTATCGTTGTTTTCTCGGCAATACCGTTTTGAGCCAATTCATCGAGCGAAGCAACAGTAAAACTCAACTTGCCGAAATCAATTGTTCCATCGGCTTCATTTTTCGCCGAAAGCAAATCATCGCGGCCATTTGCGTACTTCACGCCAAAGTCGAACTCGCCCGCATGGAGTGGACGCCCATCGATTTTCACGGTACCCACAATTGCATCGGTTTCACACGATGCTTCGTTTGCATTGGCAGCAGAAGCATTTTCGCTATCCGCAAATGCAAAGCTTCCGCTAAAACACACGCACAAAAGAGCAAAAACCATTGCCAGTATCAACTGCATCCGCTTCATTTTCCGCATTCCAATCTTTCGTACGGCCTAGCAGACAAGGCTTTTATGCGATGGTCTAGCCCGATAGGCGAAACAATGCTTTATTCATTATCCCATGAAATGGCATAAGTGCCAAAGTATTGGGTTAAAACCCGTTGTTTTTGGATTAAAGACCAATTTTGAGCTGCAAACAGAAGTAAAGCGGGAGGGGTGGCATCAGCGCACACCGCAAAAAAAGAAATCCCCTGGGCCATAAGGAACCAAGGGATTTCTAGGCATCCAAAGGGGCGTCCACTTTGGACGGAGAATCTTATTCGTGGATATTAGACCCAAACAAATAACTTCCGGGTTATGACCCCGGCACCTTTTCCTGCCCAGCAAAAAGCCTCGCTCGCGATCGATCACGCGAGCGAGGCTCTATCATTGTGCGCTATGGCTAAGTGGGAAAACAGTACCTGTCCCTATATCCCCACTACCTCTTAGCGTGCTTGCCATTCTTGCGACGGGAAACCACGGCCACAGCAGCAGCCGCAGCAGCCACCGCAGCAGCCACGCCAGCAATCACCAGCAAGTAATCGCCGGTCTTAGCAGAACCGGAAACAAGCGCCTCAACAACGGAGGCAGGGCCATCGCCAGGAGATGCCGGGGCTTCAGGTGCGTTGTACGTATTGGTGAACACGGGGGCATTTCCACCCTCGTAAGCTACCGTAGCAACCAGGCTGCCTTCGCCGTTATCTTCAACGGTAACGGTAACCGCGTACTTCGATTCGTCGTACGTCACATCAGATTCGTCACCCTTCACTTCCGCAATGGTGTACTGGTACGTACCCGCCTCGCCATACTGGATGGCCGGGAACACTACCATACCGTTCGCATCATTGGTTGCGGTAACCTGCTTGCCGCCTTCGTCCGTAAGAACGAAGGTGAACTCTTCGGCATCAAGGCTCTTGCCATTGAGCACCTTCGAGGCACCCAGCGTCACCGAGGTAGCTGCCGGTGTGTACGAATTGGTGAACCCAACCGTATTCGCATCGCTGTCCACCTTGTGAGCCACCGACAGCGTGCCGTCCCCATTGTCGGTTACAGTCGTGGTAACGGCGAATGTGCTGCCGTCATACTGAACGCCCGCCTTCTGGCTGCCGCCACCTACTTCGCACAACGTGTAGTTATAGGTACCCGGCTTGGTGTAGGTAATCGAGCTCAGCGTCACCTTGCCCGAAGCGTCATTGGTGCCCGTTGCCACCACCTTGGTGCCGTCGAGCAGCTGGAACTCAAATTCACCTGCTTTCATATCGCGACCCGTAAGGTTCTTCGTTACCGTAACCTGATCGGTCACGCTGGAGTCAACCGGCTGTACTGAATACGTATTGGTGAACGTGAACGCCGGGTCGGAAGCAGCACCCTGGCGCTCCACCGTCAGTTTTCCGTTGCCGTAGTCGGTCACCTTGAAGCTCACGGTCTTCGTCTCGGTGTCGTTGGTTACGCCATCGGCAGAGCCGCTTTCCGTCACCTTGTAGGTGAAGGTATGCGAACGGACAACGCCAGCCCTTGTGGCAGGCTCGTCGCTTTGCGCAGATGCCTGGTCGGCATCTTCGGCGCCAGCAACCTTATTTGCAGCCGTCGAAACGGAAGCTGCGCCCGTGCCTTCACCCGTCACTACTGCAGCGCCCTGGCCCTGCTCGGCGCCATCGGAAGCTGCCGCGTTGCCCTGCTCTTCGCTATCGGCACCTGCAGCACTTCCCTGATCGGCCGCACTCTGGCCAGCAGTATCGGCTGCGTGCGTGCTATTCGTGCCCAAAGCCTTGTTCAGGTCATCAAGCGTAAATTTGATACTGCCGAAATCAACGTTGCCATTGGCATCGTTGGTCGCCGTAGCGTGCTCAGGCTTAGGAGCCGCTGGGTCGTCGGGCGTTACCGTGAAGGTGAACTTGCCCTCAATGCTTGCGGGGGTCAGACCAGCATCAGACTTCAGAACCTTCTTGCCAGAAAGATCAACCGAAACCGGGTCGCCCGTGGAATATACGTTCTTGAACACCAGACCAACATCGCCCGTATTGGCTGTTGCAGTAAGCTTGCCGTCGCCGTTGTCGACAACCATCATCGTGAACACAATCGGCTGCGTCTGAGCGGAAACGCCACCAGGCAAGACATCGGTTTTTTCGTAAGCTACGTAATCAATCTTCCACGCAGGCTTACCGTCCTTCACCGTCTTTACGGCATGGCCATCCGCTACCAGCTTGGCAAGGCCTTCGGTGGTGTATTTGATGCTGCCAAAATCAACGTTGCCACTGGCGTCGTTGGTTGCCGCAGCCACATCTTCAATGCCGCTAAAGTATTTCAGCGCAAAATCGAACTCGCCGTCAGTCAGGCTACGGCCAGTCAGGCTCTTGGTGGCAGTAATGCCGACTTCGCCCGAAGCTGCATAGCTGTTGTTGAAAGGTACAACTGCCGTTTCCTGGGGGGTGGCGGCGTTGCTGCTGTACACATACGTCTTGCTGTGCTCAGGGTCACCAGGCACAGACACAACCGTGGTTGCCTTCAGCGTGCCCTTCGCAGGATCGCCCTCAACGGTAATCGTTACCGTGCGTTCTGCCGTGTCGTAGGTGTAGCCACTAGACGCCGTGCCTTGCTCAACCACCTTATAGCTGTAGGTTTTACCCGCGTTTTGCTGCGTTAGCACTACATCGCCAGTCAACGCAGACTTCGTAACCTGCACTCCATCGCTAGCCGCAGGCATCGAAACCTCACGACCGCCCTCTGGCAAGCCGAGCAGGCCTGCCGACGCCTCATCATTGGGCGTGATCTTAATGGTGAACTGACCGTCAGTCATATCGCGACCAGTCAGCGTCTTGGCAAGGTTCAAGCCACCCGCTGCCGTGTAGTTCAACTCAGCGGAATAGCGGTTCACAAACGTGCCATTCTGCGTGGTGGCAGACGCAACCAGCTGGCCCTTGCCATTGTCGCTTACCGTTACCTCAACAACGGCCTTGTTGTCGCTGTACTGAATACCAGGCAGATTACCGGCGTTTTCAGTTACCTCGTAAGTAAAGGTGCGCTTATGACCAGGAGCATCCTTCACCATATCGGACGTAAACTCAATCTGACCAAAGTCGAACGATACCGAATCGCCATCCTTCGAATTGGGCGACTTCACCGTTGCGGAAGACACTTCGTTACCATCACGCTTAGGCATCGGCGCGCCATCAAGCGCGGTGATGGTGAAGTCGAAGGAATCGCTGTCAAGCCAGTCGCGGCCCTGCAGGATCTTGTTCAGCTGAGCATTTGCTGTATCGTACGAAACATCCTGGGCGCGGTACTTGTTCGCGAAGGAAACCACGTTGGTTTCCTGGCCGTCGACCTTGGTGGTTGTCGTCAGCTGGCCGTTGCCGTCGTCGGAAACAAGAATGGTCACATCATGGCTTGCCCCGTCGTAGTACAGGCCTGTAGCCTTATCGTACCAAAGCCCTGTTGCCTGGTCCTGAACTGCTCCTTCGGGAATTGCTTCCTTAACCGTAAACTCGAAGTGCTTGCCGCTATCGGCCTGGGTAAAGGTGTGTCCCGCGATCTTAGTCATCACATCGGCAATGCCCTCGGCGCGATCATTCGGGTTGGTGAACTGCTTGTCGCTATCAGTGTCGGCAAGAAGTGCCTTAGAAGCATCGTCTTTGTCGTCTTTGACTTCAATAACGAAGTTGAATTCTCCAGCCTTCATGTCGCGGCCGGTCAAAGTCTTTTCAACCTGAATGCCGTTATACGTAATGCTCGTTGCGTACTTGTTGACGAACGCCGCCACGCCATTGGGGTAGGTTACCTCGGCCTTGAGCGAACCCGTGTGGTCGTCGGTCACTGTTACTTTCACCGTCTTGGTGCTGCGATCGAACTGCATGCCGTTTCCGTCGGTAGCAGGAATCGCCTCACCGTTCCACTTGGTCTCATTCACGTTGAAGGTGTATTCGCCCGGCTTGGTAAAGGTCATCTCATCGAAGCTGAAGCCCTTCGCTTCATCGGCCTGGGCGCCCGATACAGTTGCCGCACTGGGCATCTTTACAGTGCCAGCGTCTACCGCGTTCTGGGTGGCTGCATCGGCAGCAGAAAGCTCGAATCCGAAGGTTTCGCCGTCCGCCATGTCGCGACCTATCAAAGTCTTGGAGCCTTCAATAACAGCCGTCGCAGCGGCGGGCGCATAGCTGTTGCTGAAGCGGAACATGGGCGTATTGCCTTCGCCCGGGGCAGCGGCGAGGAGATTGTTGCTGTACTTGGTGTCCAACACAAGCGTACCGTTGTCGTTCTTAAGAGTTACCTCGACAGTCCAAATTGTCGGGTCATATGTTACGCCTGCTGAGTCAAAGTTCGGGTCAGCGAGGGCATCCTCCACGGAGCGCCACTTATCGCCGACCTTTACTACTTCTATGATCTTGTAGGTGAACGTCTTTTCGCTCTGACCTGTGCCCAAGTTGTCGAAAGTGAACGTTGCCTGCGGGAACAGAATGGTGCCGCCCGCTTCCACGGAAGTTACTGCGCCGTACCATTTCACGCCATTGCGTTCGTCCTCAATCTTCTGTTCGCCTTGGAGCTGGGGCAAGGGAGCATTGGGGTCGTTCGTGCAGGCAATTACATGGAACATGCCCGCTTCAAGCGGACGGGAACCAGTAGCATCCGTGTACAGCTTTCCACCGCTTGGGCTCCACTTCACCACCTGGGTGTCGTATTCGTTTACGAACTTCGCAACAGTAGCACCTTCAGGGTTGTCAAGCTTTACACCATCGTCGTCATATTTCTTGGTCAGCGCAGAAGTAACCGTCAGCGTGCCGTTGTGGCCTTCATCGGTAACGGTCACAACAACCTCATACAGCGCTTTCGATGCGCTCACACCAGGATTAAATACGCTGAGTTCTTTCGATTCACGAATCTCGTAGGTGTATACACCAGGCTTGGTGTACGTAATGTCGCCAAAGTTAAACGAAACCGGAGTATCAGCCGGAGCTCCATCGGGCTGGGTTACCTCAACGGTTGCTCTACCAGCCCCACCAGGCATAGGAACATCAACGGAGCCTTCGGGTGCTTCCAGAAGGAATGTGAATTTATCGGTGCTCTTCCAGCTGCGGCCTGTAAGCACCTTTTCGCCCTTAAGAACCTGCTCGCCCGAAAGCGTGCCCGATGCCTTATACGTATTCACAACCTTTGCCTGCGCGGTTTCTCCTGCCGCGATTGCTCCTTCAAGGTTCGTTCCGCTCTGGTCGAATCCGGAACGCTCGGTTTCGCCGACCGTGTAGTTCCAGCCAGCGGTAAGGCCGTAGATGCACAGCGTCTCGTCGGCCTTCAAGCTATGCTGTGCCTTGCCATCGCCATCGAATGTCAGGGTGAACGCATCGCCCTGCTGCTCTCCGTTGGCGTTCTTCACAACGGCGTTGAATGCCTTGTTCGCAGCCTCTGGCACAGCTACGGTGAACTCGAACGATTCGCTTGCAAATTCATCTGCGCTGTATCCATCGGGAACCTGGAGCTGCTTCGTTACCGCAAGCGCGCCAGGAAGGTCGACGGAAAGCTTGCCATTGTTGCCAAGATAGGAAGCGCTCTGGCCCACGGAAGCCCATTTCGGATTCAGTACGTCTTCCGCCGTTTCTGTAACGTTTTTGTCTTTCTCCTTATAAAGGCTATTGATGAAGGTCGCCTCGCGCGAGCCCGCCTTGAAGTACGCACCGCTGCCATCGGAGCCAATGGAGCCTTCAACGGATTCAGCATCGCCGCCCTTGAAGCTGATGGGCTGAGTTACTTCCTCAACCGCACCGGAAAGGGAGCCTGCATTCTTCATCTTGTAATACGTGTGCTGATACCAATAGGTGGTTCCCTCATCTATGCGCGTAGCGCGCTGAGTGCAGGCCTCATCGGTATAGATCGGCGTGTCTTTCGTAAAGTAGTAGAAGCTGTTGTCGCTTGAAGGCTCGAACCCTGCCGTGGTGCTGCCAAGATAACCCGGGTTCCAGTCGTTGTTGTAGAATGCGACCTTTCCGTCTGCGGAATTCGCCTGCAGATACGCTTCCATAGTTTCATCGGGGTTTGCGAGCAGGTCTTCAACCCCAAGCTTGAGGCTCGAGGTGTAAACAATGTTGATAGGCTTCTGCTCGGAAACGGTCATGGTCATATCGTCGCGATTGACGTTGAAGTTCCACAACGGGATAAGCGCTGCAGGGATCTTCGCCTGGATGGTATCCCCTTCGGCGGGGTTATTAGACCTCGTCACCTTGATCACAAGGTTGCTCAGGTCAACGCTCTTGCCGTTGAGCTCAACCGTGCCATTGAAGGTATAGGTGTCCACGTTGCCTTCGGTTGTTTTCTGGGGGTTGGTAAACGTTTTCCCACTGAAGGTAACGGCGCTGAAATTGTCCACCTGCATATAGGAGCCCAGCTTGTCATCGAATGTGATATGGCCGCTCTGATGCTCAGCACCTTCGGTGGTCTGAGTCGGATAGCCCGATCCCTTGTTGATCTCAGAGAAAATGCCGTCAAATACCTGCTTCAACTCATCGGCGTTGGAAGCCGACTTGTAGTAGTTAGAACCCTCGGGACGGTCGCCGAAGTCCCAGTTCCAACTACTCCACCATCCGCCGCTCTCAGTGTAGGTAGCTTTGGGGTAGTTGCTGGAAACAGCGTGCATGAACTTGTTTTCCTTGGTGGTGTTATTGGCGGTCGGATCGGCGGAGGGGTTCACGCCATCGAAGATGCCGACGGTATAAACCGTCGCACCTGCATCCTTCATATCCTTTGCCGCAGATACCGCGCTACCGGCAACCGAATCGTCAAAATCGTTATAGTCGGTTGGCGAACCATCGGTGAAGAAGATAACGATCTTCTTGGCTTCCTCGCGGTTCGAGGTCTGACCCTGGGCAAGCTGCAAGCCGTTATCGGCGGCCGTGGCGCCTGCCGGGTTGATGGAGTCGATCGTGTCCGTAAAGACAGATTGGGTCGTATTGTTGCAGGGAGACATGGTTTTCATAACCTGGCTGTAGTTGTAGGTGTACCCGCCACTGCGATACGTGTCGTTGCCTACTGCAGCTGTCTTATTGCCCGCGAATTTCACGATGGAGACCTGATGCTGCTTCGATTCGTCAGAGATCCCCTTGTTCTGATCGGCAATCTCGCCAATAAAGCCATTTGCGGCACTCTTCAGCGCATCGATGCGCTTCGTGCCGTCGCTCATGTTGTCGTCCATCGAACCCGAGGCATCGAGCACTAACACGATGTCGAGCGGGGTGGTCGACGTAGACGCCACGTTCGAAGTACCAGAAAGGGCAGAAAGCACCGTTACGAATGCGGAGTTATCGCATTTGACAACGTTCCCGTCGCTCGTGGTTACAGAATCTGCCGACACGGTTTTATCCGTCCATATTCGGCCGATACTCGAGGTGTTGGCTCCGAGGCCGCTTGATCCGTCGGTACCAGTAAGAGCCGCCCAATCGTTCATGGTAGAAGGATCAACCGACGCAGTTCCGTTCCGCTCTTGACCCCCCCATTTTCATCATTTGCAAAAGCGAAGCTGCTGCCCAAACATACAAGGGCTAGCGCCAAGGCCATTGCCAGCAACGGTCGTATTCGCTTCATCGTTGGACCCCTCTCTCAAATCGGTAAATGAACCTCTGCATGGCATGCAACCCTTCGCACCGTCAATCCCCATCGGTCAAACCGCTCGTGCACCGACGAAAAGCCAACCAGGCAAGGTGTTCAGTTGCATACACACTTAGTTGTCGCAGACTCACAACACATTGGGTACGTTCGTAAATACGTACCCAATGTGTTTATAACACAAAAATACCAGAACACGAGCACGTTCTGGCTCACGTACCAATCTATTGGGATCAGCGTCCATTTATTTCAGAAAGAGGATAAAGAAAGGGAAGAAACGGACTCTCCCGAACCCTAATTCGAGCCAGAGCGCGGCTTCGCCGCTCGATCGGTGCAACCCTACAGCTCCGAGGCGGAAGCGGCTTCCTGCGCCGCACGCAAAGCGCGCTTGTCCAAGAAACTTTGCGTAAGGTAGCCCGCAATGAAAACGGAGCATACGGTTGGCACCACGAAGAAAAGATACGGGATATAGCAAATAGCGGTAAGAACGAGCGTTCCTATCACGCCCGCGCCCAAAGGCGCCATGCCCTCGAACAAGCGACGTCCCAGCACGTAGCCGGCAAACGGGATGGAAAACATCCACAGCACTGCAATGAAGATGAATATCAACGCAGAAATAGGAGCCGTAACAAGCGGGAACAGCAGGAAAAGGCCCAGCAGGGGCAGCACGAAAAACTCCGCGAAACCCAACACGAACATGCGCGGAAGCTTCGTTTCCGTAAGCTTGACGGCGCCTTCCATCGCACCCTTAATCAGGAAGAAGAACAACAGCAGCAACAAGACGTGAGCCATGCACGAAAACAGCAACGGCCCAATCACCGAAAACAGGTTCTGTTCCGATCCTTCGGAAACGGTAGAAACCAAGGCGTCGTCAACATAGCTTACGCTGGGGACGTTGGCGCCTTCCTCAATGGTAACCTGCGCATTGTTCGGCACACGCAGCGTGCCGCCCACCGTAGTGCCTCGCGAAACGTTAACCGTGCTTGCGGAAATGCTCACGTCACCTGCATAGGAGCCAGCTATGTTCACCGTGCCCGCAGCAAAAGCAGCGCCCTGATAGGTTCCCGATACACTCACATTCGAACCAGCAGCATACACGCCACCTGCGGAAACATCGGATGCAATAGACACATTCTGCCCAGCAACGGTGATGTTGTTCCCAACCGTCGTCGAAGAAACGTTCACGGTCTGGCCTGCCGCACGCAAGCTACCGTGAATAGTAGAAGAAACCACGTTCAACGTGCTGCCAGCCAGCAAAGCGCTGCCGCCGGTTTCGCCGCCTACTTCAAGGCCCCTTGCGTTCAACGTGTCTCCTGCCCAGTACAGGTCGCACCCAACAGTAAGGTTCAGCGCATCGCGCTCCATAAGGAAAGCATTGCCCGTATAGGAGTCAACGTAGCTCGTGCTTTCCGCCGTTCCCTTGTCGAACGCCGAATTGGCTGCAAATGCCACGGCGGGCATGCAGAGCACTAAAGCAAGTGCGGCAACAACAACCAGCAGCTTTTTTCGCATGGCAAAAACTCTACCCCTCGGTGGTAACCGTTACTTCATCGATTGCGATGGACTGCAGGTACTCCTTGTCCAGGATGCAGCCGAGTCCGACGGGGTTCTTGGGTGCGTTCAGCACCAGTTCACCGTGTTTAAGCTCCAGCGGAGGAAGGGCGGTATCGTGAGCGAAGTATGCCGAATAATCCGAAACATCGGGCGGCAAATCCATACCCGGCAAGGTTGCGAAAGCCGCATGCATGCGCTTCGAAACGCCCGTATCAAACATGCCGCCCATCCAAACCGTTTTGCCAAGGCTGCGCATCCAGTGATAGAAGTCGAGCGTGGGTTGAATGCCACCGAACTTCGCAATTTTCAAAGCGTAGCAACGAAGGTTGTCCAGCCCCATGGCCGCTTCCATATCGCTTGCGGTTACCACCGATTCGTCCAGGCACACCATGGTTTTCAGTTCATCCTGCAGCAGCGAAAGGCGCACGAATAGATTGCGCTCGCCGCTGTTGGGAACGTAATTCGGGTTGTAGGGTTCCTCGATGCATGCAGGATTCAATGCATCGAGCTTGCACAGCACGTCCAAGTACGATTCATCGAACGACTGGTTGGCATCGAGCATCAGCGTTAAGTCGGGGTGATCGGCGCGCACAGCGGCCACGCATTCGAGCGCAGTTTCCGGCTCGATCTTCATCTTTACGCGGGTGTATCCTTGAGCCACCAGGCTATTTACCGCCGCGCGCACGTCTTCAACAGGGGCAATGCCCACCACGGCGCCACCCAAAATCTTCTCGGCGTTCGAGCCGCCAATCATCTTCGAAAGCGGCTGGCCAACGATCTTGCCGTACAGGTCCCAGATGGCGGGCTCCACTGCGGCTTTCGCCATGGGATACTTTGCCAAACCAGGGAACGTGGCAAGCGAAGCGGACACTTCGCTGGGATGCAGATAGCGCTCACCCAGCACCACAGGGGCAATGGAATCGCGCACTACGGCGTAATCTTCTGCGATGGTTTCGGGCAAATACCAATTGGTGGCAAAGGAAACGCACTCGGAAATGCCCGTGCGCCCAGCCCAGTCTTCCACTTCCACAAAGAACGATTCACGGAAATCGACGTTGCCCTTGGCCGTCTTCACAGGATGGGAGAAGGGCTGCTTCACGCGATGCAGGGTAAGCGACTTGATATCGATGCGCTTGTCGTAGCGCTGCTTCAGCGCACGTCGGTCCACCTTGCCGGCGATGGTGCGTGGGAATTCATCCATCACCAAAATATGCTTGGGATGATGAAGCTTCGACATGCAACCATTCAGGTAATCGTGCACCATATGGGCGTATTCCTGCGGGCACGTTGCCGGACGAATGCAGCTCTGAGCAGGATCGATGCCAAATTCTTCTTCGTCGCGGGCAATGGCTTCGGCAGAATAATCGGCCTCGATGAACGCCACGGGGCGATACCCCCAGGTTTCGTCTGCGGTGCCGAACACATAGGCGTCCTTCACGCCGGGAATACCCAGCAGAACATCTTGGACTTCAGCTGGGTAGATGTTTTCGCCGCCCGAAATAATGAGATCTTCAGTACGCGCATACACACGCAAAAGACCGTTGCGGTCGATAGACGCCCTGTCTCCGGTAACGAAATAGCCATCGGCGCTCATTGCCTTGCGGGCATTCAGGTATCCCTCGAAGATGCCAGGACCCGCAACGTGCAGCTGGCCAATGCCATCGGCATCGGGGCTTACGATGCGAGCATCATAGCCGGGCAAAAGCTCCAGCCCGCCATCGAAACCGCGGGTTACCGGAGCCGCGGCAATGAAGCTGGAAGTTTCCGTCATGCCGTAGCTGGAATACAGGTTTGCCTTTGCACGCAAAGCCATGCGCAACGTCTTTTCGTTCAGCGCCGCACCGCCCAAAAGGATACATGCGTACTGCCCGATAACCCTATCGCGATCGCTTTCCAGCAAATCGGCCAGAATCTTATCCACTACAGAAATATGCGTAACGCGGAAGCTCAGCACGTCATTCAGCACTCGCACGGGATTGTAGCGCTCGTACACGATGAACGAGCCGCCGCTCAGAAGAGAGCGCACCATGATCTGGAAGCCGCCAATGTGGCACATAGGCAGGACCAGCTGCCATACGCTACGACCATCTTCCAATGCCAGAACGCGGTTTGCCGCGGTAGCGGCACCAATGATGCAGTTCCATGGCAAAAGCGTGGCCTTCGGGGTTCCCGAAGAACCCGATGTGAACATGACAATGCCCGCCTCTTGGCCATCCCATGCCCGCTCGCATTCGCGGGCGAACGCCTCGAACTGCGTGGCATGCGGCACAGAGCCTTCCGGCAAAGCGGCGAAATCGGCCAGGCCGTAGCCCGTCGCATCGATCATCAGGCGCTCAACCGCAGACTGTTCCAGCACATCGATGCCAGCTTCGCCCGTAGCGTTTTCCAGCTCCACGATGCGCAGCTTGCGCTCTTCGTAGGAAAGACGCGGATTCAGCAGCGCCAACGTGAAGCCGCCGTATGCCGCCGCCAAGGAAAGGATCACGATCTCGGCGCCGTTGTACAGATTGCACGCAAGCGTGGTGCCGCGACCGTAACCGTGCTTGGCAAGCTGCTGAGCCAGAGCCGCAGCAGCAAAGCGGGCACGGCGATAGCTAAACGTTACTGAGCGCGCATCCTTCTGCACGCAGAAGAACATCTGGCCGGCCTTGCGATAGGCCATTTCCGCCAATTGGGCAATCATTGCCGTCACATCCTTTATCAGGGAATTTCAGATCAGGGGAATTTTGGGAACTTGTCGAAGTCGGGCTTGCGCTTTTCCTTAAAGGCGTCGCGGCCTTCCTTCGCTTCGTCAGACGTGTAATACAGAAGCGTGGCGTCGCCTGCAAGCTGCTGCAAACCGGCATAGCCGTCGGTGGCAGCGTTGAATGATGCCTTCAGGAAGCGCAGGGCCGTAGGCGAAAGCTGGAGCATTTCCCTAGCCCAGGAAACGCACTCGGCTTCCAGCTCATCGAAGGGAACAACCTTGTTTACCAGGCCCATGTCCAGAGCCTCGGCTGCCGTGTACAGACGGCAAAGGTACCAAATCTCGCGAGCCTTCTTCTGCCCGACGATAGCAGCCAGATACGAAGCACCGTAGCCACCGTCGAAGCTGCCAACGCGCGGACCGGTCTGGCCGAACTTGGCGGTTTCCGCCGCAATGGAAAGGTCGCACAGGATATGAAGAACATGGCCGCCGCCAACAGCATAGCCGTTCACCATAGCAATAACGGGCTTGGGCACTACGCGGATAAGGCGCTGCAGATCAAGCACGTTCAGGCGCGGGATGTTGTCCTCGCCCACATAGCCGCCGTTGCCACGTACCTTCTGGTCGCCGCCGGAGCAGAATGCCTGGTCTTCGTCCTTGCCGTCATGGTTGGCGCCGGTAAGGATGATAACGCCCACTTCCTGGTCGTCGCGCGCAAGGGAAAACGCATCGAACAGCTCGACGTTCGTCTTCGGCGTGAAAGCGTTGCGGCGCTCGGGGCGGTTGATGGTGATTTTGGCGATGCCATCGTACTTTTCGTAGATGATCTCGTCGTAATCTTTAACTTTTTCCCAAGGGAAATCGCTCATAGATGTCCTTCCTTATTGTTGGTGCCCGGAACCTTCTGGGGCCGCACCCCTGGGTTCTATGCCGGACAAGAATTCCTGCACTACTGTACCGTAAAGAACAGGTGCCTCTAAGTGTACGTTGTGACCCGTTCCAAACGAGGTCACATCGATGCCATCGTGTTCCAACTGATGCGCTACCGCTTCGCTTCCGCAATCGTCGTAACCCCACAGGTACTTAACGGGCACCCAGGTGTTTGCCACCACGGCGAACGACTGAGAAGCATCGGGCATGGCATGCTTTCCTGCGCCTTCCAAGCACAACGCCATAGATTCGGCATCGTTGGCCAAACGCTCGGGGCGCAGCTCTTCATCAAGCCCCATTTCGCGCTGCGATTCGAAGAGCGGCAGCGTTTCCCAATACTCCACGAATTCTTCGATGCCGTCGGTGCGCAGCCTTTGCGCCCAGCCAACATTGCGCTCTTCGGCGGCAGCGCGCTGCTCGTTGCCCTCAGGCCCGAAGTTGCAGCTTTCCAAGATCAGCGAATACAGTAGGTCTTTTTCGGAGGAGGCCAGCCCCAGGGCAACGCGCCCGCCCATGGAATAACCGATAACGTGGGCACGGCGCTTGGCGCCTTCATGCCCCACGCACGCAACCTGCTCCAAGAACGATTCCACCATACGCACCATGGCGCCGTAGCGATAAAGCTCGACATCATCGGGCTTGCTGCTTCTGCCATGCCCCAAGAAATCAAGCGCGTAGGCGCAATGATTGCCCGAAAGGGCGGCGCCAATGATGCTCCAGCTTAGACCAGTCTGCATGAAGCCATGAAGCAGAACGACGGGGATGTTTTCGGCCTTACCCCACTGATATACATGGATCTTCTGGCCTTCCCAGTCAAAGTCGAATTCGCGCGTGGGCGGCACCGTTTGCTCCTGAGCGGATTTGCCCAACATGCCCCATGCTGACGCCAGAGGCTCAACTTCAGGCGAACCGCGATGAGTGCCGCACGAGCATGCTTCGCCGTGATGATGTTCGTGGGAGCCGCAGCCGGCGTCCCCTTCGTGATGACCGCAGCCACAAGTGTGATTGTGCATCGGTTGCTCCCCTTAAGCACGTGCGCACATGCGCATTACCAATACTGATCGTAGCGTTCCCGCACTCCCGCCAGGGGCAAGGGAACTTCTATTAAGGATATACCCTGTTCACCCAGGAAGCCGCTAAATGTCTGCTTGAATTCTGCCACCGTACGCACCGTAGCCGTGGGTACCCCAAAGGCACCTGCCGCAGCGGCAAAATCAACCTTCTGAGGTGTTAGGAACAGCCTCTCGAAATACGATTCCTCAGATTTTTGCGGCAGCATATCGAAGATAGCGCCGCCGTTGTTGTTCAGAAGCACGATAACGATGCTGGGCCTTGGCGATCCCTGGCGTTCGCGCAAGAGCATTTCCCCTTGCAGTGCCAGCGAATTCAGGTCGTGCAGCAGGGTTAAATCGCCCGTGACCATAACAGTCTGCTTGAAGCTCTGCGCCGCACCCAATGCCGTGGAAACGGTGCCGTCGATGCCGTTAAGGCCACGGTTTGCCAGCACGGTAAGGTGCTTCGCTTGGCTTACATAGAAGGCATCGAGTGCGCGAACCGACATGCTGTTCGCCGTGAACAGCAGGCTTTCTGCGGGAATCTCTTCCAGCATCGCACGCAAATAGGAACCCTCGAACTGGCTATCAGCAGCAAAATCGGTTGCCAATATGCGCTCGGTGCGGGCACGGTCGATAAACCCCCACTCATGAACGTTTTGCGGCAAGGGCGCGTAGGCCATAGATTCTTCTGGATTGGGAACGGTTCCCGCTTCCAACAGATCCACTACGAAATCGAGCGGATTTGCGGCCACAAACGTGGTGGTCTGCGAATTAAAATCGCGTGTGGCAAGCGGATCAACCACGATCTGCGCAGCCTGGCAAGCTTCGATTGCCTGCGTTGCACGCTTCGACACCGGATAGCGCCCAAAGCGAACCACCGCATCGAAGGCGGGCATTTCATCCGATCCCATGATGCGATCGTATCCGCAGATAACAGCGGGGTGTCCGTACGTGCGCAAGTGGGAAAGCGGGTCGGCCAGCAAAGGCGCGTCGAAGCGCTCGGCGAAAGCAAGGAGCGCCTGCGCTTCCCTGTCCCTGCGTGTGCTGTCTGCAACCGCTTCAGCAGAAAACGTTCCTTCGCCAGCAAGAACCACCACAGTATGGGAATCGAGGAAATCAACCAGGGAAGCCGCATCGCGGGAAGAGAGCTCGTGTTCCGTACGCACCAGGGCAGGAAGATCGTCAGCCGAGGCAACGCGACCCGCATCGAACAGGTCGGGCATAGCAATGTCGGGCAGCAGCGGCTCATCGAATGGGAAATTCACGTGCACAGGAGCCGAGGCATGAGTCCCCGGAGCCGCAGCAATAACCGTTTCACGTGCAACCTGGCGCACGTGGGCAATGTACTTAGGAGCGTCGTTCGGCTCAGGCATAGCGAAGAAGCGGCGCACGTGGTCGGAAAACGCCTTGTTCTGATCGCACGTTTGCGGAGCGCCAAGCCCCTGCAGGCGCGCTGGCCTATCGCCCGAAAGCACAATAAGGGGCACGCGGGAAATCTCCGCTTCCATCACCGCAGGATAGTAGTTTGCCAGTGCCGTCCCCGAAGTGCAGATAACGCACACGGCACGCCCCGTTGCCTTGGCAATGCCCAAAGCAAAGAAGGCAGCGCCACGTTCGTCGATATCAAGATACAGGTTGAATGCCGATCCGAATCGCGCATGCGCCTCGTGGGCAACCATCGAAAGAGGAGTGGAGCGCGAGCCGGGGCTTACCACCACATCGCGCACGCCCGCACGCATCAGCTCATCGAAGAACGCACCCACATAGGCACCCAATGCGCGCTTCTTCTGCGCAGCAGCAAGCTCAAGCGCATCGGGCGTACGATCTTCTTCGCCAACTGGCACATCCCCTTTTTCGCCGTTCAGCGCTTCCGCTTCCTTTTCCGCCATAGCCTATTCGTCCCCTTCGTCCCCAGGTGCTTCAAACGCACTCAGGATGGTTTTCAGCTTCAAATCGATTTCGTTGAATTCCGCAACGGCATCGCTGCCTTCAACGATGCCGCACCCCGCATAGAGCCAGCCGCGTTCGCCGTCGAACACACCCGATCGGATAGCCACGGAAAATTCGCCATCGCCATCGGCGTTCACGTAGCCCACCGCGCCCCCGAAGAAGCCGCGATTGTAGCCCTCGGCTTCACGCAGCGTCATTAGCGCTTCGCCTACTGGAGTACCGGAAAGCGCCGGGGTGGGATGTAGCTGGCTGGCAAGGCCCATGAGCGTGGTGCCCTCCATAACCTGCGCCGCTGCGGGCGTATGCAGGTGCTGCACATGCTTCAGCACCTTGATCTGCGGCGTTGCGGGAATATCAACGTTATAGCAGTTGCGGGCGAACACTTCGCGCATGAATTTCACTACGTATTCGTGCTCGCGGCGGTTCTTTTCGCTGGCGAGCAATTCGTCTGCAAGCGCCTTCTGCTCTTCCGGTGTTTCGCCGTGCGGGCATGTGCCGGCAAGACACATGCTTTCCACGTGCGCGCCCTTCTTGCGCAACAGCAGCTCAGGTGTGCATCCGCAGAAGAACACATCGCCGTAGCGATACAGGAACACCGTTCCGCGGGCACTGCCGTCAATCAGGTTCACCAGCACGTCCTTCGACGAAAACGGCTGTTCGGCCTTGAGCTCGATGCGGCGCGAAGGCACCAGCTTTTCGATTTTGCCCGATGCGATGCGGGCAAGGCCCATGTCCATGATGCGTTGCCATTCGTCAAACGAATCGCGCTGCAATGAATATGCCATGGTGCGACGAGTGCGAGGCTTGGCTTCCTCGGCATGGCGCACGAAACGGTTGACCCTGCCCTGGTACACGGGACCCAAGCTGTTCACTTGCAAGAACGATCCCTGCTCGTTTTGGATAAGCACCAATTCAGGCAGCATCAAGCGCAAGCGAGGAAAGGCGGTCATCATGTCGTCGGCTGCCTTGGGGTTTTCGGCGTCGAAACGGTTGAACGAAAAGAACACCGGCGCGAACCCGGCATCCTGGCTTATCACATCGGCTTCACCCAGCGTTGCCAAGGCAATGCAACGGCCTAGGCCCAAATAGCGTATGGAGCGTTCTTTGTCGTAGTACACGAACTGATCGGTGAAGCCCTTCTGCAGCACGCAGAAGGCGTCAACGATATCGGTGTTCAGCGGCACCGTGCGCGAATAGAGCTTAGTCATGGCAAGCTTCACCTACGTGCAGCATCTTTGCCTGATCCCATAGCTGCTGCATTTCATCCATATCCAGTTCTTCGATGCGCTTGCCCTGGCCCCATGCGGCGCCTTCCATAAAGGCCCAGCGCTCACGGAACTTGCGGCACGTAGCGCGCAAGGCCGTTTCGGCATCGATACCTTCTTTGCGTGCCACGTTCACCAGGGAAAACAGCACATCGCCAAACTCGAGTTCCTTCGCCCGGGCATCACCGGAGCGGCATGCCTGCTCGAATTCGGCGATTTCCTCTTCCACCTTGGCCCACACGTCTTCGACGGAGTCCCATTCAAAGCCGGCGGCAACTACCTTGCGGGAAATCTTATAGGCCTGGAGCAACGCAGGGAAGCTGACGGGCACGCTTTCGAGCAGCCCTTCGGGCTCTTCGGCTTGGGCATCGGCTGCGCTTTTTTCGGCGAGCTTCACGTTGTCCCAAATAGAAAGCACATCCTCGGCAGAGCCCGCAGCCGCCTGCCCGAACACATGCGGATGACGGCGAATCATCTTCGCATTCACATCACGGCACACGTCAGCCACGGTAAATTCGCCCGCGTCAGCGGCAATCTGGCTTTGCAGAACCACCTGCAAAAGAACATCGCCCAGCTCTTCACGAAGATGCGCCGCATCGTGCTGCTCGATCGCATCGACAGCCTCGTACGCTTCTTCGATCATGTTGCGGGCGATGGATTCATGGGTCTGCTCGCGGTCCCACGGGCAGCCGTTTGGAGCGCGCAGAGCAGCTATGGTGTCAACGAAAGCAGCGAACGTTTCACCTGCCAATGGCGCACACGAGGTGCCTTGCTGCGTTTCCCCTGCGCTCGTCTGACGGTTTTCGCTCACTGAGCTTCGCCTCCTGTTTAGATTTTGTACATGAACTGGAATACGTCTTCGCGCTGAACAATTACCTGAACGCCCAGCTCTTCGCCTTCCTTGGTAAGTGCTTCCTGGACCTCGTTGAAACCAGCGGTGTCGGTATCGAGGCGAACCAGCATGGTCATGCTGAAGATGTTATCCAGAATAGTCTGGTTGATGTCGTCGATGCTTGCGCCCTTTTCTGCCAGGACGCCGGAAATGCCAGCTACGATACCGGCGCGGTCTTTACCCAAAACCGAGATAACACAACGCATGAAAGATTCCTTTCGCTTTGCTTCCGCTCCTTGCGAAAGCTTCGGCCTACCTGCGGGAACTTAGCGTCCCATCAAAAGCGACAGCGCCTCTGCGCGCGTCGCAGCATCTTCCTTGAATATACCACGCATGGCATTGGTGACCGTTTTCGCACCGGGCTTCTTAACGCCGCGCATGCTCATGCACAGATGTTCCGCTTCCATAACCACGGCAACGCCGCGGGGGTTCAGCTGCTCTACCAAAGTATCGGCAACCTGCGAGGTAAGGCGCTCCTGCACCTGAGGACGGCGGGCATACACCTCAACCAAGCGAGCCAGCTTGGAAATACCGCAGATCTTGCCCGATTCGGAAGGCAGATATGCAATATGCGCCTTGCCGAAAAACGGCACCAAGTGATGCTCACACATGGAAAAGAACGGAATATCGTGAACGATTACCATTTCATCATGGTGCTCGTCGAAAAGCGTTTCGAAATGAACGGCCGGGTCTTGATGCAGGCCAGCAAAGCATTCTTCGTACATACGGGCCACGCGCGCCGGGGTTTCAAGCAGCCCTTCGCGGTTCGGGTCTTCGCCAACGCCTTCCAAAATCAGGCGCGCGCCCTGCTCTATCTTTGCCAAATCCATATCGTTACTTGCCATCATTGCCTTCCAGCCAATAGAAAATGTATCGAACCATTGTAGCGCGTCTACCCGATTATGCGCTACAGCGAAGAGCCATGCCCCACATTGGCACGAGCATGGCGGCCCGCCTGAAACCGACTCAACCGCCCGCAGCACTCGGACCCGCATCGCCACACCGGAGCAGGCCCGCCCCATCGCGCCACAGCAGGTTCACCCCGCACGTTGGAGCCACCGCCGCAGGCCCACCCCGCACGCCGCATCGGGCTCATCTCGCTTACAGCACCGCCCTTAAGCTGTCCCTGGGGCCCAGAAACAAAAAATCGGCCCAGACTGCAACTTTTTTGCGATTAGCAATTGTTCCAAACTCTCCAATCGCGAATCGCGGCATAAAAACGCAGGCAATTGGCCGTGATGCGGCCTATTACCACCCGGCGGCGACGAAAAAAGAGCCCCTAATCGCAAAAAAGTTGCAAAAATGCCGAGATTTTTGTTTTTGCGACGGGCGAAGCCGCCGCAACGGGCCGAACTGCCGTAACGGGCTGAACGCAACAGGCCAAACCTACAGATCCAATTCCACCGAAACGGGGCAATGGTCAGAGCCCATGATCTCGGAATAGATGTTGGCCATCTGCACCTTGTCGCGTAGCGCTTCGCTCACCAGGAAATAATCGATGCGCCATCCTGCGTTGTTAGCGCGGGCATGGAAGCGGTAGCTCCACCAGGAATAGGCGCCTTCAGTTGCGGGGTTCAGGTAGCGGAACGTGTCGACGAAGCCTGCATTCAAAAGACAGGTGAACTTGGCTCGCTCTTCATCGGAAAAGCCAGGATTGCCACGGTTTGAGCGCGGGTTCTTCAAGTCGATTTCCTGATGAGCCACATTGAAGTCGCCGCACATTACCACGGGCTTTGCGTTTCCGGCTTGGCCGTTTGGAAGCATGCCCTCTTCCAGGCCCTTGCATATGTCACGGAACCTATCGTCCCAGGCCATACGATGATCAAGGCGCGCAAGTTCGCTTTGGGCATTAGGCGTATACACGTTTACGAACCAGTACTGCTCGAATTCGCAGATCACCACGCGGCCTTCCGTATCAAGCTCCGGCACGCCCACCTCGTGAATCACCTGCAGCGGTTCTTCCTTACAGAACACCGCTGTGCCGGAATAGCCTTTGCGCTCAGCATAGCTCCAACACTGATGGTACCCGGGAAGGTCCATTTCGATCTGGCCTTCTTGCAGTTTCGTTTCCTGGAGCGCAAACACATCGGCGTCAAGCTCATCGAAGGCATCCATGAACCCTTTCTTCATAACGGCGCGCAAACCGTTGACGTTCCAGGAAACCAATCGCATAAAAGCACCTTTCAACCAAAGCGGCAAAAGAGGATACCCCTTTTGCCGCTTCTGACGAATCTGAATAGGAAAAGGGGCAAAACCCCTTTTCCATCAAAGCTATTTCTTCTTTCTGTTTGCCTTCTTCTGGGCTTGGCGCACAGCCTTGTCGTATCCCTGCTCGCGCAGAGGACGCAACTGGTTGGTGTCGATGCGCATACCCATGAAGAAGAAGAACCAGGAAGCAATCATCAGGCCAATCGAAATGAACGGCTGCTGAGGAATAAGCAGCGAAAGCACGATGGCAACGATCATGCCCACGAAGCCAACGCCCGAATAAACCATGCGCTTTCGGTTCAGGCGCTTGAACTCGGCAGTGTCGGGAACGAAGCGGTTAACTTCCTTGTTGCGCTCGCGGCGGGCCTCACGGTCGGCGCGCTTAACCTTCCTGTTGTGCTTCTCGATTTCCTTCTGCTCTTCCTTGGAAAGCGAAGGGACTTCTTCGGCCTTAGCCGAAGACTGGGCAGCCTGGGTTTTCTTGGGAGCTTTCGCGGGAGCCGGCGCCTGTTTCTTGGAGCCGCCGAACAACCCCTTCTTCTCGGGCTTGGCCGATGTGGTACGCACCGAAGACGCAGCCTTCGAAACCGGCTTGGCGGAAGCTGCGCTCTTGCGGGTAGCGCCACGCTTCTGGTCGCTGGTGTATCGCTCGTTCATGGGGTTTCGCTGAGACATCCCTTGATTCTCCTTGTTGTGTTTTGTCGGGGCCTACTGGGCTACAAAGGTCTTGCCCGTGATCTTCTCGTAAGCCTGAATGTACTTTTCGCTGGTCTTCTTGATGATATCTTCGGGCAGACGCGGCGGGTTGCCAGTGCGGTCCCAGTTGGCATTGAGCCAGTTGCGCACAAACTGCTTGTCGAAGCTGGGCTGCTCTTCGCCAACCTTATAGGTGTCAGCTGCCCAGAAACGAGAAGAGTCGGGGGTCAGAACCTCGTCGCCCAAGATGATCTTGCCGTCGTATACGCCGAACTCGAACTTGGTGTCGGCGATGATGATGCCGCGTTCCTTCGCGTGGCTTGCAGCCGTTTCGTACACCTTGATGGTCAGGTCGCGGATGGCGGCAGCATCTTCGGCGCCGATGAGCTTTTCGCACTGCTCGAAGCTGATGTTCTCGTCGTGGTCGCCAATCTCAGCCTTCGTGGAAGGAGTGAAGATGGTTTCGGGCAGCTTGGAAGAATTTACCAGGCCTTCAGGAAGCTGAATGCCACATACAGCGCCCGTCTTCTGATAGTCCTTCAAGCCAGAACCGGTAAGGTAGCCGCGCACAATGCACTCTACGGGGAACATGTTGGCCTTCTTTACCAGCATAAAACGGCCAGCGAGCTTATCGGCATAGGGCTTGAACTGCTCGGGGAGATCGGCAACGTCGGCAGAAATAAGATGGTTGTCCACCACATCGGAAAGAAGGTCGAACCAGAAGCAAGAAAGCTGCGTGAGCACCTGGCCCTTGTAGGGAATTTCGTCTTCCAGAATATAGTCGAAAGCAGAAATACGATCGGATGCGACCAGCAGCAGCTTGTCGCCCAAATCGTACAGATCGCGCACCTTTCCCTGTGCATCGGGTTTGATGTCGATTACAGACATGACCGTCCTTCCGTCTGAGTTTGTTGACAGAACTCTATTATGGAACATCTTGCGCAGCAACGCATGAAAAAGAAGCACTACTTGCGTCGATTCACAACTACTGCGATTTAAGCCTGGGTACAGAACGCACGAAAGGCGCCCGTACGGGCGCCCTCCAAAGCTAGTTCGTTCCGAAACGGGGGCGATTGCCCTTCTTCTTTTCAGATTCACTGGTGTACAGGGGCACGTAGATGGTAAAGCACGCCCCCTCGTTAGGACGCCCCTCAACGCGTACCCAGCCATTGTGCTGATCCACGATTTCCTTCACCACGGAAAGGCCAACGCCCAAGCCGCCCGTTGCGCGGGCTCGGCCTGAATCGGCGCGCCAGAAGCGCTGGAATACCATCTTCGCTTCTTCGGGGGTAAGGCCAATGCCCGTATCGCGAACACTGATCTGCCCCATCAGCTCGCCCTTGCGAGCCGTGATGGTAATGGTACCGCCTTCTGGGGTATAGCGAACGGCATTGGAAATCAGGTTCGCCGTAGCCTGGCGCAGCAGGTCGGCATCGCCGTACACGTACACGTGCGGATCGTACTCGAATTCCAGGTTCAGCCCCTCTTCGTTGATGTAGGCCTGATGCGTTGCCACAACCGCCGACAGCATTTCGGTAAGGTCGACCTTCTGACGCTCGATGGCCTTGGCGCGGCTCTCTAGGCGTGAGAGTTTCAGCAGCGCATCAACCAAACGAGAAAGACGGCGCACTTCGGAATTCAGCGTTTCCAGACGCTCGGCATCGGGCTCGAACACGCCATCGATCATCGCCTCAACGGTAGACTGGATGGCCATAAGCGGCGTGCGCAACTCATGGGCAACGTCGGTTACCAGCCTGCGCTCCAGCTTGCGGTTCTGCTCCACGGAATCGGCCATGGCGTCGAACATGTTGCCCAAACGAGCAATTTCGTCGGTACCCTTCATGCCGGTACGCGCCGAATAATCGCCCTCTTTCAGCGCCTTTGCCGTGTTCGTGATGCGGCGGATGGGGGCGGCAAGCGCACGGGAGAACAACACTCCCACCACAACCGAAATGGCCATCGCGATGAATGCAGCAAAGATCATGGCTTGATACGACTTTTCTCGGAATTCGGCATCGGTCTGGGTTAGCAGCGTATCAGAGCCGTGCACCCGCACGAACACGGTGCCAACCTGATTGCCGTCGACATCGATGGCCGCCTTAGCCACATTGCCGCTCGATTCCCTCATAGCAGCCGCACCCAAAGCCTTGTCGGTAGAGTCGTCGTACACGATGACGCCATTTTCGTCACGCACCTGCACGTTGATGGAATCGTACAAAATGCTCGCCGAAGAAGCAGCGTTCAAGGCGCCGCTGTACCAATCGCCACGAGAAGCCTTATAGCCCTGGGCGATGGAATCGGCCGTGGAATCGGCAACGCGCTGCACATTTTCGCGCGTATAGGTTTGGAAGTGCTGCTCCCATACAAAGGAAAGCACCACAATGGAAGAAAGCACCGTGATTAAGGAAACGGCCAGCATTACCAGCACGATGCGCTTGTTGAACGAAAGGTTCAGACCCTTCTTCTTTCCCGAGCTTCCATCTGGCTCCTCGCTGTTCGCTTGGCTCCAGGCGGCATCGGTCGAATTCGCAGCCATCAGCAACTCCTTTCTGTGGCGGCCCCAATAAAAAAGCGCGCCCCGCCCGAAAGCAGAACGCGCTGCAGGTTCCAAGGAAACTAGTTGGCCTTCGTGGGATCCTCAAAACGGTATCCTACGCCATGCACGGTATGAAGCCACTTCGGATTACGCGGATTGTCGCCAATCTTGGCGCGAAGGTTCTTCACGTGGGAGTCGATGGTGCGTTCATAGCCTTCGAAGTCGTAGCCCAAAACCTTTTCGACCAATTCCATGCGCGAGTACACACGGCCAGGGTAGCGGCACAGCGTGGTGAGCAGCTTGAATTCGCTGGCGGTAAGGTCTACCTCTTCGCCACTTACAAGGATCTTGTGACCAGAAATGTCGATGGTAAGCTCGCCGAACTCCAGCACTTCGCGCTGAGGCTCAGACTCAGAATGCACGCGGCGCAAAAGGGCGCGTACGCGAGCAACCAATTCGCGGGGGCTGAAGGGCTTGATAAGGTAGTCGTCTGCGCCCAACTCGAGGCCGATGATGCGGTCTTCCACTTCACCCTTAGCGGTGAGCATGATGATGGGCGTGTCGGAGTTGTCGCGGATAACGCGGCATACGCGCTCGCCGGGAACACGAGGGAGCATCAGATCGAGCACAACCAAATCGAAGTGGTGCTTGGAAAACTCTTCCAAAGCTTCCTGGCCGTCGCCCACGGCGGTAACCCAATAGTTCTCGCGTTCGAGATATGCTGCCACCGCATCGCGAATGGCCTTTTCGTCTTCCACAAGAAGGATACGACGAGTACTTTCGTTCATTGAAGAAGTCATCAATGCCTCCTGACAGGTATCGAAAAGCCCGTACGGGCTTTATCTGCACATGCAGCACAGCCAAAATGCGGACAAAGCGGCTGCGGGCACTGGGGCCAACCAATACGATGCGCTGTTGCGCGCAACGCATCAGAGCGTCCAGGCGCCATTTGCAATTATTGTATCAATTGCCAGAACAGGAGCCATAAGCGGACACCCAAATGTCACAATACCCCTCAGCAGTACCCGCCTAACCGTTGTGCGGGAAAGCACCACATCAGGAGAATACGTGCCCACTAAACGCAGTCAAAATATCCCCGGCAAAGCCCCTCGCCCCTCCCGCAATTCGCACAACCGAAGTGCAGGGGTTCGCGGAGGCAGCACGCGCGGCGCTCATTCTGCCCGCAAGGCAGCTCCGCAGGGCTTTTCCACCTCTGCGCCCAGAAGCCGTTCGGCGTTCGGGCCGTCTGCGAAAACGAAGGGAAAAGGCGGATTCTCCAACGCTTCCACCCATGGCTTCGGCCCCGCATTCAACCAAGTGGCCAGCGGTGTTTCCGCAAAGAAATCGGGCCCCGAAGTGCTGCTTACACGCAGGAACCTGCTTATCGGAGCGGGCGCCATCGCAGGCGTTGCCGCTTTGGGCGGCGGCCTTTCCTTTGCAACCAACGCGCTGGAAGGCAAGAAGGAAGCCACCGTGGACAGTATCAGTGTCCCTGAAGATGCGGTGAATGCCCTTTCGGATTACAGCCAAACCGACTACACGCAGCACGTGAAGGCTGCCGGAAGCTACAAACTTACGTACGGAACCCTGGTATGGGCCGACAACGACACCGTTGCCGCCTGCCTGGTGCCTGGTGAATCGGCAAGCCCGTTAAACACGATAAGCCTGCTATACCTTTCCAACGGCAAAACCGCTTCAATACTCTCCGCTGCGCAAGGCGCCGACGAAGGGTACGAAATCGTCGATGTGCGCTGCAGCGAAAACGGCCTTATTTGGACGGAATCAAGTGCCTACGAATCCGCTTGGCGCGTGTACACCGCAAAGCTTTCCAACGGCAGCGCCGCGTCTATCACCCAGGTTGACCAAGGCGATGGCAATTGGCTCATTCCGTCCATTGCCGCCGTGGGCGAAACCGCTTTCTGGCAGGTATGCCCCAACACCTCGGGGGAATCGGCTGCCGAGCGAAGCGCCCTTAAAAGTGCGCGCTTCGGCTCCGGCGACGTAGCTGTTCCCTACACTTCGAAAAAGGCCTTCGCCACACGCGTAACCTCAGCCGACGATGGCGTGGTAATCACACCGCGCGCCGAAGCTCAGGGAACCTACTACCAGCTCACCAAAATTTCAGCCAAAGACAATTCCACCGTCGACCAGATGACGCTCCCTTCGTCTATGACGCCCGACTTGGCCAGCTACGGCCGCAGCGGTTTTTCCTTTGGATTCAGCAGCATCTACAATTTCGGCGGCGGCATTGCCAACCTAGGCACCTACACGCCACGTTCAGCGGCAAATGCCTATAACTACGACAACCTGCAGTGGTTCCGATTCTCGCGTTCACCCATTACCGCCCCCTGTTGGTCGGGAGAATGGTTCGTGGTGAAATCCACCACTGCCCTGTGCGGCGTTAATTTCGGCAGCAAGAGTTACTTTGCCATCGACACGCCAAGCGGCTGTGACACCTATGGCGAGCATCTGGTTTCCACGGGTACCCGCTCTTCGTTTGTGGGTCTTTCTCAAATCACCGACGACAACGACAGCGGCAACGACCATGCCCTCGTGCGCGTCTTCACACCCATCAAGGGCAGCATCGATAACGCGTTTTAATAACACCGATAATGGCGCGCTGCCGCCTTAACTGGCAGAACCCCATATTCCTCTCGCGGAATCCGCCTCGTTTCGGCGATCAGCCCGCTGCAAAAACAAAAATCCCGGCATTTTTGCAACTTTTTTGCGATTGCGGACTCTTTTCCATTTCCAAAAAGAAAAATCGAACCGTAGTGCAGTAAATTACCTGGGCTTTTGCGTCTCAATCCGCAATCGGGAGTCTCTAAACAATCCGTAATCGCAAAAAAGTTGCACTGCGAGCCGATTTTTTGTTTTTGGGCCTCCGGGGTCTGCTCCAAGACGGGTCCGAAGCAGACCCGAAAGGGCGACGATGCGAGCAGGGACGAGTCGGCTCAGCCCCAACGGCGCTCTCGGGGCGGGCCTGCGCACCGAAGGTACAAGATGGCCTCGGGCTGTCCTGCGAGGCGGTCCGCAGCGACATCGCAAAAGCAGCCCGCTACAACGTTGCAAGAAAAAAGCGAGGGCATCCAGTCTCGGATGTCCTCGCTTTGTTTTCAAACGATATTCCGCCTACTTTAGAACTCAAGTTCCTTCAGGCGATCGAATACCACGTCCTTGCGCGTAAGGAAGTCCCACGGATCGAAGATCTCGTCGAGCGTTTCCTTGGAAAGCTTCGCCTCGGGATCGGCTTCCAAGTTTTCACGATAAGTGGGACCATCGACAGCGTTCTGGATGTCGGCCCATACCTTCATGGCGTTGCGCTGAACGATAACGTATGCGTCTTCACGCGTGATACCAGTCTGAACCAGGGCAAGCAGCACCTTCGAAGAGAAGATAAGGCCCTTGGTGCGCCACAGGTTGTGCTCCATCTTGGCAGGGTAAGTTTGCAGACCATCAAGCATCCACTGCATCTTGCCGAACATGTAGTCCAGGGCAATGAAGCTATCCGCCAGGGCAACGCGCTCTGCGCCGGAATGGCTGATGTCGCGCTCGTACCACAACGCAACATCATCAAGCGCTACCTGAGCGTTAGATTTAACCACACGGGAAAGGCCGCATACGCGCTCCGCGGTGATAGGGTTGCGCTTATGGGGCATTGCCGAAGAACCCTTCTGGCCCTTGGCAAACGGCTCTTCAGCCTCGATAACATCAGACTGCTGAAGCAGGCGCACCTGCATAGCGATGGACTCCAGCGTGGAAGCGGTAACGGCCAGCGCCGTCATAACCTGAGCGTGGCGATCGCGCGCCAGAACCTGAGTGGAAAGCGGATCGGGGGTAAGGCCAAGCTTTTCGCAGACATACTGCTCTACGAACGGATCGATGCTGGAGTAGGTTCCAACAGCGCCACTGATTGCGCCCGTTGCTGCAACCTTGCGAGCCTCCTGCAAGCGCACCTGAGCACGCTTCAGGGCCCATGCCCAGCTGCCGAACTTCATGCCGAACGTCATGGGCTCAGCATGGATGCCGTGGGTGCGGCCTACACACAGGGTTTCCTGGAATTCGAAAGCGCGGCGCTTGCAGGTTTCACCCAGCAGAGCAACGTCCTTCAAAATGATGTCGAGCGCTTGGGTAATCTGATAGGAAAGAGCCGTATCGCCCAAGTCGGAAGAAGTCATACCGTAATGAACCCAACGGCTGGGAGGCTCGGTTCCCTCGGGAACGTCGGCATCGATGTACTCCGCCATGTTGGTGGTGAAGGCGATTACATCGTGGTTGGTAACCTTTTCGATCTCGTCAATGCGCTCAACAGTGAAATTTGCATGCTTGCGGATCCAAGCTGCCTCTTCCTTGGTGATTCCCGATTTGCCCAATTCGGCCTGGGCTTCGCATGCCAGAACCTCGATTTCCTTCCAGATCTCGAACTTGTTCTGGAGCTCCCAAATAGCACCCATTTCGGGGCGGGTGTAGCGACCGATCATTCGATTCCTCCCTTTACGTATGCCTTACCAGGCAAATGACTGAGACCATATTCTACCAACATAAAACACGCGAACGTCCACGGCAACCGTTACAACGAACGCACGATTTCGCGAGCGCGGCCCAAAAGATCGGTGTCGGCTGCAACAATAACCTGATCACCTGGGAAAATGCGCGTTTCACTGTTCACTACTTCCACATCGTCTTGATGGGAAACGGCAATCATGCGGATGCCCTCATCGAATTCAATGTCCAACGCACGCACACCTTTGTAGTTGTCGTGGTTGCGCATGGTGGGAACTTTGATGTCCAGCAAGCCGATCTGATCGCTAGAAAGCGAAACGGCAACGCCCATAGATCCGAGCATGGCCTCTTCCTGAATCATGTTCGCGATCATTACCGTGGAAGAAACGCTTTCAATGCCCAGACGGCGGAAGATTCGCAGATTCTTTGGGCTGTTCACGCGAGCAATGCAACGCGGTACATCGAACACGCGCGAAGCAATCTCGCACGCGGCGAGATTGTCTTCGTCTTGGCCGGTTGCCGCCACGAACACATCGGCAGATTGCATGGCCGCATCTTCCTGAACGGAAGCCGAGCAGCCATCACCGCTGATAACCAAGCAAGAGCCGTCGATGGTTTCCGCCAGGCGACGGGCTTGAGCATCGCATTTTTCAATCAAGGCAACCTGGTTGTCTTCGCGCAAAAGGGTACCCGCAAGATATGCGCCAAGCTTGCCGCCGCCAACAATAACGATATACACCGCAACCCCCTAATCCTGTGCGTACTTCGCGATAGCGGGAAGCATCGCATGAGAAACCACGGCAAGCACCGCATCTCCGTGATACAAGATGCTTGAAGGCGAAGGAATGGAGCTTACCGTTCCATCAGCGCGCTCGAAGGCACATACACGAATGCCGTGACGGCTTTCCAAGTCGGCAACCTTGATGGACTTCTGCCCCACTTCGGAAAGGTTAAGGGCGAACTGAAGCACCTCGAAATCGCCGAAAGTAGCAATATGATCGCCGATGCCCGATATGGCTTTCGAGAATATCTCCTCGGCAACCAACGTGGTGCCGCATACGTAGTCGATACCCAGCTGCAAGTAAGTTCGCTCATGGCTACTATCGTACAAACGCGCCACAGCATGAGGCACATCGTACAGACGGCGGGCAATTTCCACCACCATGAGGTTGGCATTGTCGCTCTGGGTTACCGCAGCCACAAAGTCGCATTCCTCGATGCCGGCGTTCACCAAAATCTCTTCATCGTAGCCCACGCCCACAAAGGTTGAGCCATTGAAATCGCGGCCCAGCGCGGCAAAAGCCGAAGGGTCGCGGTCGATTACGCATACGTTGTTGTCATGCTCGGAGAGCATCAGGGCCAAACGCGAACCAACACGGCCGCAGCCCACAATAATAATGTCGCTCACATCTATCGCGACGCCTCAATGCGCGCCGCGCCTCCATTTTGACCGCAGCGAACCTGCGTGAACCCCTCGCAGTAAACGGGCTTTATGCCCCTTCGGCCAAGCAACAACTTGGCTATTCGGGCTTGCTTGCCCATCCGCAAAGCGAATGCCGCACACAGCTACTGCTAATTTCGGTTGTCCTTATTGTCTGGGCAGGCGCTAACCAATGCATGCATAAGCATGCGGAAGAAGGCGCCGCCCGTTTAGAATGGCACACGAGAAAACAACCGTTCCTACAGCGCGCCACTTCTGCTGGATAGTTTAGAAGATCAGGGGACCCAACTCAAAGCCAACCCGCTACAACAAGCGAAAACAATGCGCCAAAGAAATAAAAAACGCCGACCCGCAGGCCGACGTTGAGCATTAAATGAATCGGTAGTACACGTTTCGCGTACCCCAGTCGGTGTAGCTGCTGGCACCGAAGGCTTTGTAAACACCTGGCGCCAAGTCGAGCGCACGACCGTACTTAGCGAAACCACCGGTATCGGTAACCGTAGCGATAACAACCTTGCCGTTGTAGCAAATCTCGCAAATGCTGCCTATCAGATAGGACTTGTCTTCAGGAACGGCAACCGTAACGCTTTGATGCGTAAGCGCGATGCCCGAGGCGGTGTTGGTTACGCCGAAATTGCCCTGACCATCGTCGTTGGTTTCAATGGAATAGGCCGAGGCAACGCCGCTCTGCCAAGTGCCGTCGTTAACGTCGGGCGCAACGCGAGGTGCAGTGGGCAGCGGATCGAGCGTGCAAACCTCGTTCGCCTTCTGCTTTGCCAAGGCGTTGGTTTCGTCTACCGCAACGGGCACCACAACCGGGTCGGGGTCTTTAACCGTGATAGAGCGCTGGGTTGCTTCCGTGGCATCTGCTGCTTCGGTGACGGTTACCCCGTCAACGCTGGAAGAGGCATCGGCTACGCCGGAAGCGCGCTGAGCCGAAGAAAGCTGCTGGGTATCAGCGGCCTGCGCACGGGAAGAGCCCAAGCCAAGAGTGGAAGAATCTTCCTGCTTGGAACCCTGCGCCTGGCCGACAGAGCAAAAGGCAACGACCGTCATAGCCATGATGAGCACGAGGCAAACCATGAAAAACGGCGCAACCCTTCTTTTGGTATGTACGCTGGCTTTAGCCAAAAAACTCCAATGCCGAAGCTTCGCCGTTGCCCTTTGGGAAGTAAAGAGCGCGGGCCTTCTTGTTTGCAGAACCACCGAGATTAGAACCGACAGACCGCAATAAGCACACAAAAGTGCAAGGCCTATTATACCCGCCTACGCGAAAGGCTCCAAATTTGGCCATCGGCAAACGGGCGTAAAAGTCCTGGGGTTACCCTGTTATAAAGGCTCTGAACTTGTTCCAAATCAGCTTCTGAGCAGCGATAACGCAGTATTGTGGTGGGAATATGATGAAAACGCCACTAAGCGGTCAAACACACCCATATCGAGATACGAAACCACCAAAGCAACCGCAACGAGACCAACGCCCAGCGCCAAAAAATCAATGCGGTCAAAGGCGCAAGCGATAACGAAACAGGCTGCCACCGAAAGCCATATCAGTGCCGACAAATCGGTGATCCGCTCCAAGCTGTGGGGCGGGCAAATGCCAAGGGTAAAGGGCAACAAAGCAATGCAGAACTCGATGCAAACAACCAAGCCACACAGACGAAGGCGCAATGGCGCCTTATCCGCGAAGCACACCAGAAGGGTTGTGCCCGCGACAATCAGCAGGACTGGCCAGAAGCCCCAAAAACTTACTCCAGGAATGCGAGAAACCCAGTAGTTGGCAACAAAAACAAAAAACAGCGTGGTTAACACCACCAGGGCCAATACCACCGGTGTTCGTTTGCGCGCTTTATTGGCGTCGTTAACCACCACGCTTTGCGCAGGAGCCGAAGGCGTAGGGCGCGAAACCCCTGAAGACACAGGCGGCATGGGAGGTATATGGCCCGCATCGGCGTGAATACCGTAATTGCGCAGCGCTTCCACCCTAGCCACTCCCGCTTCAACCACACGGTGATAACGGTCGGAGCATACGTCAAGCGGGCTGACGTTCAATGGCTTGCCTTCTCCGCCCGAAGAGGGAAGAAACGCCGCAAAGGCAATATAGGGGACGGCAACCAAACCGAAAGTACAGATGAGCAGCACCACAGCCGTGACGCGAACCAATACCGCATCGGCATCGATGCGCTCGGCAATGCCCGAACAGACGCCAGCGATAACTCGGTCTTCGCCGCGCGTTAGCGCCGGCCGAGACTTTGGCTGACTAAACAGGGAATATCCCTTTTTTTCGTCCTTTGCCACGCTGCTCCTTCCAACTCTCCCCATTTAACAGCAACAAAAGACAAGTCAACTACTTCGTCAGGAAAATGTTAAAGGAAGCACCTACAAAACGAACAGGCAGATGGAAAGGAACTGGCACACTGAACCGGCCAGAATCCACACATGGAAAATGGAATGCATATACGGGATCTTCTTCAGAACGTAGAAAATGCACCCAATGGAATAGCAAAGGCCGCCCGCAAGCAAAAGCCAGAAGCCCGGGGCGGGAAGCAGCGCCCACAGCTGCGGAATGAACCACACAACCGACCAGCCCAAGCACAGGTACAGTACCGCCGAAATCCAGCGCGGACGGAATACCCAAAACGATTCAGCAATTACTCCGATGATGGCAACCGCCCAAACAAACGCAAACAGGGCAACACCGTGGCAATCAACCAGGGTAACCAAGCAATACGGGCTATATGAAGCCGCGATGAACAGGTAAATGAAACTGTGATCGAGCACCTTGAAAACGCGTTTGGCCTTTTCAACCGCTATAGCGTGATACAGCGTTGACATCACATATTCCAACAACATGAAAATGCTGTATACCAGTGCAGCAAGCAAATGCAGGCCGCCGCCCGAACGAACAGCCACAACAACACAGAGCGGAATGGCGGCGATGGCCAACAACGCACCAACGCCATGGGTTATCGAGTTGGCAATCTCTTCGCCCAGCGAATAGGCGCGAATGTCCTTGCGGGAATTGCGCACGCCAGCGCCATCCTTCTTCTTTTCACGCTTGGAGCGTTTCGGGTTCTCCGAATCGCGCTTCTTGAACTGGCGGGGCGTCCATTCCCTTGAGGGAGCCTGCGATTGTGCCATTGTTATCCCTTCAACTGCCCTATTCGGGGCGCTACATTCACTGCAGTCTAGCAGCGAAACACGTTCATAAGCTTGATAGTGCGATTATACTGCGAGGTCACCCTCCGGTTGAGCCCAGTCGAGCCAGGCGGATGCTTCTGCAATCGGGACGTCGATCAGCCGCTCGTCCCGGCCGCGCACGCCCGCCGCAGTGCACACCAAAACGGTTGCAACGCCAGCATGGCGCTGCAACGGATTCGTGCGCAGGCAGGCATACTGCATTTTCTTCCGAGGCACGATCACCGTGTCGGTAGAGTATCCACCGTTTACCACGATGGTTCCCGAACCGTCGAAACCAAACGCAGAACGACGGTGCCACAGGAACGCACCCACCACTTCGATAGCCGCAATGGCGGCGCACAGCAAAAGGCCCGGTATCAACATCGCTGCAACAAGGCCACCGAGCAGGGCATGCCCCCGAGCAGCTGTTGCGTCAGCAGCGAAAACGGCGGCACACAACAGAAGTAGGACTACGGCGAGCCAGAACCCAACACCCTTCAGCACCGCCCTTCGCGTAATGGCGCGACGCAGGGCCACCTTCGGCATAGGGGTGCTTGCCACGGGAGCATGGGCGTATTCGGGCGTTAAACCCTGAACGACATTCCAAACCTCAGCGATGGGCAAGAACGGATGCACAACCAACTTGTCCGTCTCTGACTGAGAAGAGGAGCCGGACGATTCTTCGCCAGAAGCTACGCCAATCCTGCCGTACGAAACCGAGCAGCAACGCATAAGGCGTTGGAAAAAAGTTTGATGGATGTGCACCGATTGGATTCGGTCCACATCGATGCCGTTGAACACATGCGTTATAAGACCCCGCTCAACCTCAATGCGGCCACCACGACGGCGCGCTTGGAAACCGCCATAGGAAAGGCACACGCCAGCCAGATAGGTAACCCACGTCATAACCAAGCAAAGCAGCAGCAAGAAACCCGTCAGCCCACATGTGAGCACAAGATCGCTCTTGGGCACACCCGTCGCTGCAAAAAATGTTGTGCTATCGACCAAAACCGCGAGGATGGCCAAAGTTGCCATAACGACAAGCGCAGCCATCACTGTTGCAAGAGCCAAGCCAAACGATGCCCTTCCGCATAGAGCGGAAAGCAACAGCTCCTTGTTGCCAAGACGGTATTCACAGGTAACAACACCTGTATTCACTGCGTCCTTAGCGAATACGCCACGAATATCGTCCATAACGGCAGCAGCAGCATCAAGCACGTTGCCCTGACCAGCAAGAGAACCTGGAGCAACTGCTGCAACACGCTCCCCTTCGCCTTCGATGTGCTTGCGGCGGAAAAGCTCACGACGCAGATATTCTGCCGCGCTTCGCTCCACGTACGAAATTACCAGCGCCTTGTTGCTGGCACCGCCCGCAGTATCGATGTTCACTGTGCGCACGCCCGCCAGGCGCTGCAGAAGAGAAGCGCGTTCGTTTACCGACTGGATCTTCGAATACGGCACGTGGGTACGCCGCTTGTTCAAGATCCCCGAGTAGAAGCTGAATTCTGTTTCGTCAAATTCGTACCAGGTGTAGCGGTACGTCCATGCACGGGCCCCCATCACCACCCCGCAAATAAGAACCGTAAAAGCGAGGAGCAAAAGCACCGCAGCGAAAAACGCATTAACCGAAATGAAGCCAAGGGCTTCGGCAAGCTTCGTAAGCCCCGGCAATGAAGAAAACCCGCATATGAAAATGACCGGCGCAGCGCGCAGCGCACCCAGCCAGATATAGCAATGATGCAGCGAATGGCGCACACCCGTTTGCTCGGGCTCGTAAGCCGAAGCACCTAACGGCGCGGAGTTCATATTGGGAGGAATGGGGCCGTTGGAGCTCATAGCTACACGTCCTCGCGGGCAAGGCGAGCAAATTCGGCAGCACGATCACGAACGCTGTCTGCCTCTTCGGTTAGCAGACCGGGGATCTCCATCGACCCCGCAGCAGTTGAAACCGTCACGCTTGCCAGGCCGAAAGCGCGCAAAATGGGGCCCTGCTTCGTATCGGTATTCTGCACGCGGATGAAAGGAACCACGATGTGTTTGCGCCAAATGATGCCGTACTTCAGCTCCAAGAAATCAGGGCGAAGCTCATAATGCCAGCGAATGTAGCGCAGCGGCGTTAGCACAAACAGGAATACAACCAGCAAAACCACGTACAGAACGGTGAGCACCAGCACATAGGGCTCCGCCCAGTATGCTTCCGACGTGTCGACGAGCAACGCGATGGCTCCCGGCGACGCCAAAATCAGCCACGCCACAGTAAGCATCAACGTATCGCTGATGCGCCACACTGCCTTGATGCGTGGATTCAGCTTTTCCCGAGGTTCTGCGCGCATAAGGCTCCCATCCCCTAGTTAATCATCGGTTTTGGCATTATTGTCGCATAACGCACGCTACACCGAAGTGCCCAATACGTACGTGAATAAGACTCGATCCGTGCTTTTAGTAGCATTTCAACAAAAATAAGCAAAACCGCCTGGCAGATCGGAGAAAGAAAAGCATTTCTCCGTTGCACAGGCGGATTTTCGTAAATAAATTTGCAAACAGCACCATCGCAGATGCTGCCAGCAGAACCGCTACAGGTACCTAAAGTAGGCAGCGCAGGATCCTTCAGAGGAAACCATGCACGGACCCACGGGATTTTCGGGCGTGCACACCTTGCGGAACAAGGGGCATTCGTTTGGAGCCATCATGCCGCGCAACACATCACCGCAGCGACAACCCTTCGGTTCCTGCGTGGGCTCAACTTCAGGCTCGAAGCGCTGGAATGCATCGAACTCGGCAAATTCGGGGCGAATCGCATAGCCCGATCCAGGAATAACGCCCAATCCGCGCCATGTTGCATCTACGGTATGGAACACTTCGTTGATGGCGGCAACGGCAACCGGATTGCCTTCGGGCGCAACGCCACGCGTATAGGCAATCTCTATCTCGGCGCGCCCTTCGTGAAGCTGGCGCATGATCATGGCAACGCCCTGAAGCACATCCACCGCTTCGAAACCGGTGATAACGCCGGGAATGCCATACTTCTTCGCCAGGAACTCATAAGGCTTCATGCCGATGATAGTGCTTACATGACCGGGCAAAATAAGCGCATCAATCTGCAGTGAAGGGTCGGAAACAATGGTTTCCAGCGCACCAGGCATATTCTTATGCGCCACGAAAACACTGAAATTCTTAAGACCCAGCGCCTTGGCACGTTTAATAGCCATGGCGACCAAGGGGGTGGTGGTTTCAAAGCCCACACCCACGAACACAATTTGCTGGTCAGGGTTTTCCTGAGCAAGCTTCAGCGCATCGAGCGGAGAATACACGATACTTACCGAACGCCCTTCGGCCTGCTCCTTCAGCAGGCTGGAAGTCGACCCCGGCACGCGCGTCATATCGCCAAAGGTGGCAATGGTAACGCCAGGGACGCGCGAAAGCGCAATTACCGTATCGATGTCTTTGTTGCTGGTAACGCAAACCGGGCAACCAGGGCCCGATGCCAAACGAACGCCTTCGGGCATCATGGTGCGCAGGCCGTTACGGGCAATAGCAACCGTATGGGTGCCGCACACCTCCATCAAGGTTGCGTGCTCAGGCGCCCATTTCTCAATCGAACGGATTAAGCCACGGGCAAGCTCTGGATCTTTGAAAGAAGACAAATCCATCGGAATCGCCCGCCTATAATCCCTCGACGTCGGCAAGTTCGGGAATCTGCTTGATCAGGTCGAGCGTTTCCTGAGCGTCTTCCTCGCTTACCACTTCGATGGCAAAGCCAGCATGAACCAAGACAAAATCGCCCACCTGAGCAGAAGGGGTAAGGTCGAGCGCCACTTCACGGGTAACGCCCAGAATATCCACTACCGCCAAATTATTTTCGTTGATGGTACGAACTTGGGCGGGAATAGCTAAACACATATTGCATCACTCCTCATGTTGCGCCTGCAATCCTAGCACAGCCTGTCCATAAGAAATTGAAGCATCGTTGGGTGGCAGCTCTTTATTCAGCGCAACCGTAAAGCCGCGCTCCTGCAAGCGCGCAAGCGTGCGCTCCATTAGGTAGCGGTTCATGAACACGCCGCCGGCAAGCGCCATAACTTCGATGCCGTAGGTGGCTCGCACCAATTCGGCAACATTCACAATGGCCTCCACGAAGGCGCCGTGGAAGCGCGCGGCAATAACGGGGGTGGGAACCGAAGCCTGCATGTCGTCGAGCATGGCAGCAAATACCGGCGCTACGTCCATCAGCAAAACCGAAGTATCGGCTGCCGTGCTGTTTTCCGTTGCCGTGTTCTTGATGAAGCCAATACGGTAACGCTCGTCTTCCGCAGGCAAGCCCGCTGCCTCTACCTGAGCCCTATGAGCTGCAGCCTCCAAAAGAATAGCCGCTTCGCCCTCGTAGCAAGGATGGGTGCACACACCCAACAGAGCAGACGCCGCATCGAAGATGCGCCCGACCGAAGACGTTTCGGGAGTATTTAAGCCCCTTTCAATCATCTGCTCAAACACTTCGGCATTCGGAACGCATTCGGATACGAACTTCTTAGCCTGCTCGTGTTCCAGCAGGTCAAACGACCACAGAGCGCCATAGGCAATACGCGCAGGGTCCTTGATGGCGGCCGCACCACCTGGCAGGGGAATGTAAGCGAAGTTCACAAAGCGCTCGTAGGCTTGAAGGTTCGAAAGCAGAACTTCACCACCCCAAATAGCACCATCGAGCCCGTAGCCCGTACCGTCGAACGCAAAACCGCATACAGGGCCTTCCAGGTTGTTTTCGCCCATGACGGAAAGAATGTGCGCATGGTGATGCTGCACACGCGTTAGGGGCATACCCTGGTTCGTCGCCCATTTGGTAGAAAGATATTCAGGATGGTAGTCGCACACTATGCGCTTAGGCTCAAAATGCAGCAAGCTAGCATAGCGCTGGCGCGTTTCGTTCCATGCGTCGAACACCGCAGCACTTTCCAGGTCGCCCACATGCTGGGAAACAAACGCCTTGCCAGCACGCGCGTAGGTTAGCGTGCTTTTCTGCTCGGGACCTACTGCCAAAAGCCCTTCGCTTGCGCCTTCGGGGCACGGAGCCGAAACGGGAAGCGGCGCATAACCGCGAGCGCGACGTATGAACTGAACGATGTCGCCCGCAGCACCGCCATTGAGGATGCGGATAACGGAATCGTCATAGCGCCCTACAATTTCACGGTTGTTCACCAGGAACGCATCGGCAACGCCAGCAAGCTGGGAAAAAGCTGTTTCTTCATCGATAACGATAGGCTCGTCGTGGATGTTGCCCGATGTCATAACAAGCATGCCACCACATTCGTGAAGCAGCAGGTGCTGTACGGGCGTGGTGGGCAGCATTACGCCCAATTCAGGCAAGTTGTCAGCCAGGCCCTTCGCGAACGTCGCATCGGAACGCTTTCGCAGCAACACAATAGGGCGCGCAGGGCTCGTAAGCTGACGCGCTTCGGCATCGTTTGCTTCGCAAAGAGCGCGAGCCTCTTCCACTGAAGCAACCATAACGGCAAACGCCTTGCCGGGGCGATGTTTGCGATGGCGCAATGCGGCAAGAGCTGCCTCGTTGGCAGCGTCGCACACCAGGTGATACCCGCCCAAGCCCTTAATGGCAACAATGCCACCTGCCGCAATCAGCTTTGCAGCACGATGGAAAATCTCGTCAGATTCCTTGACGTTTTTTGCCCAGGAAACGCCTTCGAGCGAAAGGCCATCCGCAGAACCCGACTCAATCCAGCCAATTTCAGGACCGCACTCAAAGCACGCATCGGGTTGTGCATGGAAACGCCTATCGGCAGGATCGGAGTATTCCTCCTGGCATGCCGGGCACATCTTAAACTGCGCCATAGATGTTTCGAGGCGATCGTAAGGCAGCTTGCGCATGATGGTGAAGCGCGGACCGCAATTGGTGCAGTTGATGAAGGGGTAATGGAAACGACGATTGTTCGGGTCGAACAGCTCTTCAACGCAAGCGTCGCACGTTGCCAAATCAGGCGAAACAAGCGTGGTTTCATCCCGTTCCGCCGCATCGGAAAAACGAATCTCAAAAGTGTCAAAGCCTTGTACGGGCACTTCTGCAATCTCGATTTCGCTTACTTGCGCAGCAACCGGCGCCTCTTCGGAAAGGGCCAGCACAAACCTGTCAAGCGGCAGGGTTTCGCCCTCGGCATGTACCTTCACGCCTTCAACATCGTTCAGAACCCAACCGGCAATATTTCGTTTTTTCGCCTCACGATAGACAAAGGGGCGGAAACCCACCCCTTGTACCACGCCAGATATTTTTAGATCAAGCGCCTCACGCGTCATGCGTTGATTGCCTCCTTGAACGCCTTAACCAAGGCACGAATGGACACCGCGGAGTTGTCGGGCAAATGCACCTGGACGCAGCGGCGACCACGGTCGGAAAGAATTGCGAAGTCGCCCGAAGCCTGAGCCTTTGCAAGTTCACCCAAGCTCTGTGCGCGGGAATCTTCGATGGCAATATCCTTCGGTTCTTCTGCCGAGATAATCAGGAACACGCCTTCGTTCGGGCCGCCCTTATGAAGCTGGCCGGTGGAATGCAGGTAGCGAGGGCCAATTTCCAAGCACGATGCCGCGCCCAAACGGTCGGCAACCGAGTGGCGAATTTCCTCCAACGCTTCGCGACGACCTTCGCCGGTGAAGGGAAGGAACGCATTCAAGCTGAAGTAATCGCCGGGTTCAATGCTGCCAAACAGGGCGCGCAATGCGGAAACAAGCGATTCGTCCGCAATAGAACCGCGCAAAGCATCGGACACATGCACCTCAACATCGCCAATGGGAATGCCTGCAAGGCCCTTTTCCACGAATTCGGGGTCGCGGGCGCCGTTGGCCAGGATGTTCAGTACTTCCTTCTTGGCAACCGCAACGTCGGGCTGGTCAAAGGGGCATACCTTCATAAGGTAACCAACCATAGCAATGGCGTATTCCCACATAACGAAGTGAGCCGCCACTTCCTCCACGTTTAGAACCTTGAAGCTCATACGCGGAATGGCTGGGTCGATGAACTCGAGCGCATGGCTGAAGTTCTGGCGATCGTCCCACAGATCGGTTTTGGTGTTGTAGGTAATAACCGTGCGATCGTGGGGATCTTCGCGCAGAACCAGCGAGTCAACCTCGATGTTGGGCAGGATGCCGAAGCCGTTCTTGCCCAAGCTTTCAGCTACCAGCTGCTCAATCCACAAACCAAGTACGCGGCCGCGCTTTGGCGTGAAGAACGAAAACTTGTCACGCCCATTCTTATAGTTGTCGAACAGGAATGCTGCCAAGTTCGATGCAGGGTTGTCCAGGTCGTCAGTAGAGCACAGCTCCTCAGCGTTGCGTGCGCTTTCCATAACCTTTTTGATGTCAATGCCCACCAAAGCAGCAGGAACCAAACCGAAAACGGAAAGAGCAGAATAGCGACCGCCAACCGTGGGCTCGCCAGAGAATACCTTAGCCCATCCTTCTTCCTTGGCACGAGCCTCAAGCTCAGAGCCAGGATCGGTGATGGCGATCAGATGAGAGGGAATTTCCTCTTCCGACAAGGTTTCCGCCAAGATGGTGCGGACCGCTTTCATAACCAAGGTGGGCTCGATGGTGCCGCCCGACTTGGAAGATTGAATGATAAGCGTGGTTTTGGGGTCGCATTCAGCCAAGATGGTACGAACACGCACCGCCGATACCGAATCGAGCGTCTTGAACGTAATAAGCGAAGAATCAGGCTTGTTATATTTGGTAAGCGTCATCGGAGCCTGGGTAGAACCACCCTGGCCGATGAGGATAACCGTTTTCAAGCCGCGAGAAATCATCTCGTCGGCAAAATCCTGGATCTCGTCGATAGGACACGGCGGTTCACTTGCCAGCGTTGCCCATCCCATATATTCAGCGGCGCATTGCTGCGCTTCTTCGGAAAAGCCATAAAGAGAGCTGTCCTTGCATCTAACTCGACTGGCAACCTTGCCGTCGACCAGAGCCTGGAGTGAGGGAGGGTAGATACCCTGAATGGCAAAATCGATCATTTGTCCTTCTTTCATAGGTCTTCCGATTTTACCAAATGGCAACACGTATGCCACCTTTACCCCGTCGCTGTATAGAAAACGCCATTTAAACGATCTTATTGCCGCTGGTCAGATGAATATGCCTCAAAGAAAAACCAAACAACGTCGCATGCTACGATCCAGGCAAGCGAAGCGTTTAGAGCAACCCCATTCAAGGCAGGAGGAACAGGCATGTCCATCACGTACGATTTCTCGGGAAAAACAGCTGTCATTACTGGCTCGGCACGCGGCATCGGGCGGCGCATTGCAGAACGATTCTACGAGGCGGGCGCCAACGTTGCCTTGTGCAGCATTTCACCAAACGGCAAAGAAGAGCTGATGCAGGAAATCGCCGGCGACGACCGTAGCCGCATCATGGCAAAGCCCGTCAATATGACGCAGGTCGACCAAATCAGGGCATTCTTCGAAGCGGTAGTGGAAAAGTTCGGCTCATTCGACATCTTGGTGAACAATGCAGGAATATTCACAACAGAGACTATCGAAACCGTCACCGAAGCCGATTGGGAACGCGTAATGGACACAAACCTGAAGTCGATGATCTTCGCCAGCCAATGGTTCGCACGCTACAACCGAGAGCACGGCGCAGGCGGCAGCATCGTGAATATCGCTTCGGTTTCCAGCGTTACCTATATCCCGCACAACCTGCTATACAACATCAGCAAGGCGGGCGTGGTCACTCTTACCAAAACGCTTGCACGCGATCTGGGCCCTTCAAACATCCGCGTGAACGCCGTGGGGCCTGGCAGTGTTCCCACCGACTTGAATGCGGCCCTGTACGCCGACAAGCAACGCGAAATTGATTTGTGCAACAAGATCCCACTCGGCCGCCGTGGCACCAAAGACGATATCGCCAACTGCGTGCTGTTCCTGGCAGCTGATGAGTCTTCGTATCTGACAGGGCAGGTACTATTCGCCGAAGGAGGCTGGTTATTGGCTTAGGGCGTCACCTTTGGATGGGCGCCGCGCCTCTACGGTGCGCATCAACTCCCTTTTCGGGGGCGTTTTACTGTAATCGTGCTTATAACGAAAAAGACCCGCCGAAGCGGGTCTTTGAATTGTGGTGGTCGGGGCGGGACTTGAACCCGCGACACGCGGATTTTCAATCCGCTGCTCTACCAGCTGAGCTACCCAACCGAAAGCATCATATCTGACGCGAGTTGTTATATTACCGATAGGTCTTCTATACGTCAAGACTTTTATGCAACAAATATTTCAAGCTTCGACCACGACACACAACAACTCGCAGATAGATTTTCAGATCACCTTGTTTCCCTGATGGACACAAGTAACGAATCGCGGCACAAACGAACGCAGACAAAAAAAATCGAGGCACCCACAATGGGTGCCTCGATTCGATAAACAGCCTATTCCCAAGCAGAACGGCCCTGCAGTGCGCGGCGACCGATATCGGAACGATACTGGACGCCCTCGAATTTGATGAGTTCGCATGCTTCATAGGCGCGGTTGCGAGCCTCTTCGAACGTATCGCCCAGGGCAACTACATTCAGAACGCGACCACCAGCGGTAATGAGCTCACCGTCAGGGTTCAACGCCGTGCCAGCATGGAAAACAATAACGTCGTCAAGATCTTGAGCCTCTTCCACGCCAAGGATGACCTTGCCCTTTTCATAAGACCCTGGGTATCCTTCGCTTGCCAAAACAACGCTTACCGCCCATTTGTCAGACCAAGAAAGAACGATGTCCTCAGGACGGCCTTCCGCAACAGCAAGCATGATGTTTACCAGATCGCCTTCGAGGCGGGGCAGTACCACCTGGGTTTCAGGATCGCCGAAGCGCGCGTTGAATTCCAGCACCTTCGGGCCTTCGGGCGTAAGCATGAACCCGCCATACAGGCAGCCGCGATAGTCGTTTTCGAACGGAGCCTTTGCCGTAGCGGCGGCAGACTGCTCCATGATGGAAACCATGGTTGCCATTTCTTCTTCAGTAACGATAGGCACAGGAGAATACACACCCATGCCGCCCGTGTTGGGGCCAAGGTCGCCATCGTAGGCGCGCTTATGGTCTTGCGCGGGAGCCATGCAGAATGCCTTGCCGTTGGAAACGAAGGCCAAAAGGGAGCATTCGGGACCAGTAAGCATCTCTTCAACAACAACCGTTTGACCTGCATCGCCAAAGCTGCCGTCGAAGCAAGCTTCAACGGCATCAAGCGCCATATCAAGCGTTTCAGCAACCACAACGCCCTTGCCTGCAGCAAGACCATCAGCCTTAACAACCAATGGGGCACCCAGCTCTTCGCAGTATGCGCGAGCCGAAGCTGCGTCGGTAAAGCTCTGATAGCGTGCCGTGGGGATGCCGTTGGCGTCCATGAAGCGCTTGGAGTAGGTTTTAGAGCCTTCCAGCTGAGCACCCTGAGCATCGGGGCCAAACACAGGAATACCCGCTTCACGAAGAACATCGGCAACGCCCGCCACAAGGGGAGCCTCAGGACCGATTACCACCAGTTCGATGTTGTGAGCCTGGGCAAATGCGAGTACCGCCTGAGCGTCTTCAGCATTGAGATCCTTAACGTTGCGAGCGATGTTTGCCGTGCCACCATTGCCGGGAGCCACGTACAACTCGGTGCAACGAGGCGATTTCGCAAGCGCCCACGAAATAGCATGCTCACGGCCACCGCCGCCAAGAACCAGAATGTTCATGGTTCAAACCTTTCTTGTTTGATGCCAAAAAGCACCCCCGCAGGTTATTCCGCGAAGGTGCTTTGCTTGTTTTGCTTTACCGGGTGAGGCCCATATCGTTAGCGGCTCTCCCAGCCATTGAAGATAGTCTGGTTACGATCGGGGCCAACAGCGATGATGGACGCCTTTACGCCAGAAACCTCTTCAAGGTACTTAACGTAGCTCTGCGCATTTGCGGGCAGGTCTTCGAACTTCTTGCAATCAGAGATATCAACGCCCTCCCAGCCAGGAAGCTCTTCGTAGATAGGCGTTACGTTCTTCGGGTAGATAACCGAATGCTGCATGGGGAAGTAGTCGTAACGCTGACCGTCCGCCTCATAGGCAACGCATACCTTGATGCGGGGAACGCAGGAGAGAACGTCGAGCTTGGTAAGGGCCATGTCCGTCATGGAGTTAACCTCTACCGCATAGCGCGCCTGAACCGCGTCGAACCAACCGCAGCGGCGCTTGCGACCGGTGGTTACACCGTATTCGCCGCCCGTCTTGCACAGAAGCTCGCCGGTTTCGTCATGAAGTTCCGTAGGGAACGGACCGGAACCAACGCGCGTGATGTATGCCTTGGCAATGCCCAGAACCTTGCCGATCGCCTTCGGGCCCACACCGGAACCGGTGGGTGCGCCGCCAGCGCAGCAGGAAGAAGAGGTTACGAACGGGTAGGTGCCATGGTCAACGTCGAGCATAGTACCCTGAGCTCCTTCGAACAGCACGTTCTTGCCAGCGCGAAGCTCTGCGTTCAGCAGCTGCGTGGTTTCAGCCATATGTTCACGCATAACGTCAGCATAGGGAAGATACATCTCGCAGATCTGATCGACCGTATAGGGCTCAAGATCATAGATCTTGGTAAGAACCTGGTTCTTCAGGAACAGGGCTGCCTCAACCTTTTCACGGAAGATCTTTTCATCAAGCAGATCCTGAACGCGAATGCCGCAACGGGAGATTTTATCCTCGTAAGCAGGGCCGATGCCGCGCTTGGTGGTACCGATCTTGTGCTTGCCCAAATGGCGCTCGGATGCTCCGTCGAGATCGATGTGATACGGCATGATGATATGAGCGTCGCAGGAAATGCGCAGGCGGTCGCAGGAGAAGCCTTCTCCCTGCAGCATGTTCATTTCCTCAACGAGAACCTTCGGGTCGATAACGCAACCGTTGCCGATAACAGGCGTGATGTGATCGTACATAACGCCAGAAGGAATCAGATGAAGCGCCAACTTGGTATCACCATGGATAACCGTATGGCCTGCGTTGTTTCCGCCCTGGTAACGAACAACGTAATCGTAGTCGCTCGCAATAAGGTCAGTGATCTTGCCTTTGCCCTCGTCGCCCCACTGAGCGCCAAGGAGAACCGTGCTTGGCATGAAAGGTCCTTTCGATGTTTCAATAATTAGCCAGGTGCAACGCGCCAAAGCGCGCAACAAGCCCTAGCAACCAAAATCATACTACAGTTGAATCAAATTGCTTCGCGGATCAACAGTTCCCATCAAGGCTGCAACGTCCGAATGGCACGTAAACAAGATTACCTGCCGATACCGTGCCAATTCCGCCAAAGCACGGGCAGCCTGAGCGCGCCGTTCATCGTCGAAATTAACCAATATGTCGTCGCACAGCACGGGAAGCCCGCGACCAACATTCGCCGCCGAAAGAAGAAGGGCTATGCGCAGGCTCAAATACAGCTGCTGACGCGTACCCAGCGAAAGAAAGTGGGGTGGTCGCACGGTTTTAACCGCATCGATCACCTCCAGTTCGCCCTGGGCATTCATGCGAACCTGCCGCCAAGCGCCGTCGGTCATCTGCGAAAGCAAACGTGAAGCGGTGCGATACACCTCGGGTTGGCTTTTGCGCTCCCATTCGGCAATGGCGGCCTCAAGGGAACGTTTGGCAATGAACAGAACCGAGAGCCTTCGGTACGTTTCTCGCAGGCGCGCCTCCACCTCTTCGCATTTGAACTTTGCCTCGTCGAAATCAGTTGAGCTCCGAGCGGCAGCCAAACGTTCCGACAGCTCTCCATACTGGCGGTCGGTCTCGGCGGCCATAGCCGCCGTCTTAGCACGGTCCTGCTCTTTGCGCTCAATCGCTTGGGATATCGCCTCCAGCGATGCGCCATCGTCGAAGCCTGCCTTGCGGCACAGCTCAACACGTTGGTTCTTGCATTCGGCCAATTCCTTGCGAAGGCTTGCGCACTGAAGGGAACGCGCCTGATGGTTCAGGTCCTCCGTTGCGCACGAGGTGCGGTAATCGTCAAGCTGGTCGAGCAATCGGCGGGCACGGCGAAGAGAGCCAGCAGCCGGCTTTAAGCCGTTTGCCTCTAAGAAGTTCACAACCTGGGCATCAAAATCGCTAAGGGACCGTTCACAAGCCTCCACTGTTTTCTTATCCTGCTGAACCACCCAATCGCGCTTCTTCAGCTCCTCATCAAGCTCATCTTCGCCAGGGATCGGCTTCAACGCCATCGAAACACCCGCAGCGCCGATTACCAGAGCAAATGCAACCAATGCCACGCCGGCAATCAGGTAGGAAAGCCCTCCGTGGTCGGGGGCGCTATACAGAACTAACGAACCACCGAACACCATGAGAATAGTCAAAGCCAGAGCCAAACCGAGTTTCACCTTGCGCTGTGAAGCGAACTGGTTTTTACTGCCAACAGCCTTCGCCTGATCAGCAAACACTTCGTAATCCGACTGAGAGCGAACGGCATCCATGCGCGCAGCATCCAGAGAATGCTCTAATTTCGCACGACGGCGCTCGAAATCATCGAGGCTGTCCGCAAGCTGGTACTGCTCTTCTCTGCTCAAGCCAACCAGCTCGGCGAGCTCGAGCGGCGGCTCTCCCTCATGGCTGGAAGCTTCGTCTTCGAGGCGCAACGCCTCATGGAGCGATGCACGCGATTCGTCGATGGAGCGATCGATTTCCCCCACACGAGCGCGTAACGTTTTCAGCCCTTCGATTTCCGTATTAAGCTGCTGCTGAGTCTGTGCAAGCAAGTCTCTTCGCGGGCCCCACGAGGCAAGCGTTTTCTCCTGCGCTCGCAGCGCGTCAGCCTCTTCGCGCCCTTGATGAACCAACTCGCGCAGACGCAGACGTTCTTCTGTTAAGTTGGGCACCGAATTCGGGTTCTTAGCGGAACGGGAAAGCTCCTGCTTGATACGCTCGTTCACTTCGTCAAGCGCATGAGCAGGGGAAGACCCCGTACCAGAACCAGCGGTAAGCAAATGGGCGGTTACTTCGTTATGACGATCGAGGCGCAAAAGCTCATCGCTCGTTAACGCGAAAATGGTGTTGTAGGTTTCCTGGTCGATATCGGCAAGCAACCCTGCAGGAACAGTTATCCCTTCGCTGTTCTTGGCTCGCTTGACCTCGGACACTTCGCCAGTTGAGCTGTCGTGGAAGAAGAGGCTCCCTACACGCTCTGCCGATTCGGGGCGATACGGATTGCCCTGGCCCCTAGAGCTCGGCCAGCCGAACAGAACGCCTTTCACCAATTCATTGAGCGTGGTTTTACCTGCTTCGTTGGGGCCGTACACCACACTCAGGCCAGGTGAAAATGGACCCACAATGGTGTTCGAGAACTTCCCGAAACTCGACATTTTCACATGCTCGAGGAAGAGAGGGCTGATACGCACTTCGGCACTGGTGGTATTTTTCTTTTTGCCCATTAAGCCTCACGCCCCAACAGATCGAGCACAAGCGTTTCAGCTTCATCGCACAAAGTGGGCAGCGCACGACCAAGCGTTTTAGGCAAAGGAAGGTCGCGACTGCAGAATTCGTCTTCCACTCCCTGAAGCGCAGCTGCGTCTCCTTTTCGGTACTCATCGAGCGCGCAAAGATAAGCTGCCGGGAACAAGCCTTCGGTGCGAAGGGCCTCTTTGTCGAGAGGTGCCGAAGTGCGGCCTTGGATGTCATCGATGAAGAAAAACGGATATGAATCGTTCACCGCCTGACGAAGGTCGTCAAGCACATGAGCGTCAAGGCGGGAATGAAGGCTTGTCTTGCCGGCAAGAATCACGCGGAATATCATCCGTTGGCAGCAAGCATCGGCATTAGCGGCAAACTGCGCAGAAACGATGCGCTCTTGAACATCGGCAACCGTCGGGCATTCGGACACATCCACCTCCAAGCGGCACCATTCAACCTGCGCCATAGGGAGGAAATCGGCCTGAACAGGGGAACCTTGCGAAAGCGTAACCTGATACACCCCGTGAGGCCCGGTTTCCACCACGCTCCTGCCCTGAGGGCACCCCGAAAAGGCGATGCGCGGATCGCGAGAAGCGGGCAGCAGGCGCGGCTGATGCACATGGCCGCATGCCCAATAATCAACATCGCGCGAAAGCAGGGTTTTGGGCTGCACCGGCGAGCGGGTGGGATCGATATCGAGGCCTGTATGCAGAACGCCAACCATAAAGGGCGCATGAACACCCAGTTCACGCTGGGCAGTTTCACGTGAAACCCCTTCAGAGATATCAACGCCGGCAGGCCAAGACTGGCTGAAGTATCCGCGTCCACCGATAAGCGCAAGCGGCTCACCGCCACGTTCGTACAGCGCAAAACCGGGTTTACCCGCACCCAACAAATGAGCGTTTTCCGGCAAAGCAGAAAAGCTGTTGTCCCACGACGTAAAGGGATCATGGTTGCCCGTTACAAAGTACACAGGGATGCCTGCTTCATTGAGCCTTTCCAAGCCCGATACGAACAGCGAAAAATCAGCATACGAAGGACGCGAGTCATCGAAGATGTCACCTGCAACCACCACAAAGTCGACCCGCTTTTCTATGGCAGTGTCGATAATGCGCCGATACGCATCGGGGATGGCCCTCAGCAGAACGTCGGCCCACAAGGGCGAACTTGCGCGGAGCCCTTTAAAAGGCGCTCCCAAGTGCAAGTCGGCTGCATGTATGAACGTGATCGTGCTCAACCCAGCCTGCCTCTCATAAGACTAGTACCCCGAATCGTCGAAGTGATTAGTGAACTTGGTGAATTCAGGGATAAACGTAAGCGGGATATCGCGCGTCGGACCGCTACGATTCTTCGCCACAATAAGCTCCGCCTTACCCCAATCGGGGCGGCTGTCCGATTCGGCCTCAGCCTCCGTGGTGCTTCGGTCGATGAACATAACAATGTCGGCGTCCTGTTCGATGGAGCCCGATTCGCGAAGGTCAGAAAGCATCGGGCGCTTGTCGGTACGCGACTCAACACCACGAGAAAGCTGCGAGAGCGAAATAATGGGCACCTCGAGTTCCTTTGCCAGAACCTTCAGGCCACGCGATATTTCAGCAACCTCGACAGCGCGGTTGTTGGGATGGGGGATTACCGGTTGCATAAGCTGCAGATAGTCAACGATGATCAGGCCATTCTTTTTGTTGCGCATCATACGACGCGCCTTGGTGCGCAGCTCGACGATGGAAAGACCAGCCGAGTCGTCAACGTACAACTCGCAATTGGAAAGATCGCTGGAAGCCTGGATAAGCTGACTCCAATCCCCTTCAGTAAGCTGACCGTTGCGCATGCGCGAAAGAGCAAGGCCTGCCTCCGCTGCCAAAAGCCTCTGCGTGATTTCGTTGGAGCTCATTTCCAAGCTGAAGAACGCCACAGGTGCGCCGGACTTAGCGGCATTGGCCGCAAGGTTCATAGCGAACGACGTTTTACCAACAGCAGGGCGAGCAGCCAAGATGATAAGGTTGCCCGGACGCAAGCCGCAGAAGAGCTTATCCACGTCGATGAAGCCGGTGGGCACACCCTGGAGCATGCCTTCGCGGTTACCCATTTCGGCAATTTCCTCATTCGCTTCTACCAACAACTCCTGAATGCCTTTGAAGCTGGAATTCACCGTTTGCTCGGTAACGCCGAACAACGCTGCCTCCGACTGAGAAATAAGCTCTTTCGGGTCGGCGGGGGAATCGTAAGCAAGTGAGGTAATCTGAGCGGCGCTCATAAGAAGCTCACGGCGAATGGCATCGCGGCTTACAATTTCGGCATGATGCTGCCAGCTGGTGAACGCAAACGTGTTGTCGGCAAGTTCCAGCAGATACTGCTGGCCACCAACCGCCTCCAACTGACCCGCTGCCTTCAAGTTGTCAGAAACGGAGATAACATCGATAGGTATGGATCGCGCGTTCATTTCGCGCATTGCCTCGAAGATCATCTTGTGAGCGGGGCGGAAGAAGCTTTCGGGCTTCAGCTTCAAGGATACTTCCTCGAACACGCCCGTCGACAAAAGACATGCCGCTAAAACCGTTTGCTCAGCTTCAATGTTCTGAGGCAAAGACTTGCGCGCTTCAGAAGCTGGCTGATTGTTTTCAGGCATGAGGGTCTGCTCCTTGGTGATTCGATGGTTAGCACCCTCATAATACCCGCTTTGCAGCCAGGACTCGGTCAAAACAGAGAAAGGCCACCCAAATGGGTGGCCTTTCAAAAAAGCAGATAAGAAACTACTCAGCAGCTTCTTCGGTTGCTTCTTCTGCCTCTACTGCTTCTTCAGCAGCTTCCTCGGCAGGAGCAGCGAAGGTTGCCTCGTCGCCTACGAGCAGAACGAGGTTAGCCTTGATGTCACGGTAGAGAGACACAACAACGGTGTGCTCGCCAGCGGACTTGATGGCATTTTTGATCTCAACGCGACGACGGTCGATGTCGAGGTCAGCCTGAGCCTTAACAGCGTCAGCAACCATCTGAGCGGTTACGGAGCCGAAGAGAACGCCCTCTTCGCCTACGCGAACCTCAACCTTAACGGTGAGAGCTTCGAGCTGAGCCTTCATCTTGTTAGCGTCAGCAATGCGGTTCTCTTCGCGAGCAGCAATGTTGTGCTTGCGCTGCTCGAGCTGCTTCAGGTTGCCCTTGGTAGCCAGAACGGCCATACCCTGGGGAAGCAGATAGTTGTTAGCAAAGCCGGGAGCTACGTCTACAACGTCGCCCTCGCCACCCTTGTTCTTAACTTCGGTAAGAAGGATAACTTTCATTTCATCCTCCTCTTAGCGATTACGGCGATCGCCGCGGCCGCTTACAGCAGGCACAGCGTAGGGCATGAGAGCCATTTCGCGTGCGCGCTTAACAGCATTGGCGATATCGCGCTGGTGCTGGGTGCAAGCGCCCGTAACACGGCGGGGCTTGATCTTCCCACGGTCAGTAACATACTTGCGCAGCATCTGGGTGTCTTTGTAGTCGACGTATTCCGCATGATCCTTGCAGAACTGGCAATACTTTCGACGAGGCTGCTTGGTGTAGTCAGACATGTTAACCTCTTTCGAATGATTAGAACGGGATGTCGTCGTCGTAAACAGAGGCATCTACAACCGGTGCAGCCATTGGAGCTGCCGCCATCGGTGCCTGGGCCATAGGCGCTGCCATGGGAGCCGCGGCGCGAGGAGCACCATCATTACGGCTGGTCATGAACTCGATCTCGTCAACAATGACTTCAATCTTGCTGCGCTTCTGACCATCGCGCTCCCACTGGCTCCAACGAAGTTTTCCTTCGATGGCAACCTTGCTTCCCTTGGAAAGGAAACGGGAAACGCTCTGTGCGCGAGCACCAAACATAGTGCAATCGATGAAGTTGGGATAATCTTCCCATTCACCCGTCTGCTGGTTCTTGCGACGATCGTTAACTGCGACGCCGAAGCCCAAAACAGGCATTCCGCTTGCGGTGGAACGCAAATCGGGATCACGGGTAAGGTTTCCGCTGATTACAACTCGATTGATACTCATATCGATACCTCTTTCACAACGTGGACTAATCCGTCCACCTTTTGATTTCCTTGAAAATTAATCGCGATCGGTGCGAGCAACGATCATGTGACGTACAACAGCATCGGAGATGCGGAGTACGCGGTCGAGTTCAGCAATGTTGCTGGGCTCTGCATGGAAATCGATAAGGGTGTAATCACCGTCGGTCAGACCGTTGATTTCGTAAGCGAGCTTGCGCTTACCCCAGTTATCAACATTATCAACGACACCGTTACCTTCTGCGAGGGCGGTCTCGATACGCTTCATAACAGCGAGACGAGATTCTTCGTCGATAGACGGAGCTACAAAATACAAGAGTTCATAAGCCTTCATCAGTTCACCTCCTCTGGACTTACGGCTTCGGGTTTAAAGGCTACCCCGAAGCAGGAAATTAGCCTTGTTAGGTTACCAAACACAGCAAGAAAAAACCGATGACTCCATGAGAACTCACGGTTTGCACACATTAGCCTTACAAATCTCCTGAAACCATCCTATTCTCCTCATCTGAAATTGATGCGAAAACAATGCGAAAGTTCCGAGAAATACAGTACGCCGGCACCTTTTCCGCACGGCCTCACGTTTTCTGCAACGGCACTGGCACACAAAAAAGAGCCGGCACCACTGCCGGCTCCACCAATTGGATTCGTTACTTTTCGGTTGCTTCTTCCTGAGCTTTAGGATCGAGGGTTCCCTCTACCTCAAGCTCAAGCTTGAGGTTTTCCATAAAGTTGGGGGCGGGGCCGATGTAGACAACCTCGCGCTCAATCCCCTCCTCATCGTAAAGATAGCCAAACGCGTATCCCTGCTCTTCGCCCGGCAAGCCACCTTCGGCGATAAGGGCGTCCTTTTGGCCTTCATCGGTGTCAACATAGCCGTCATAGCAGAATGCATATGCCGTAGCGCCACGAGCGCCCTGAACCTCATTGCGGGCGGCCAGGAAACATTCCTCAGCATCGTCGCCTGGGTGGGTCTCGATGAAGAGGTTTTCCTTTACTGCAAGACCAGTGAAGGGGATAACGTCTTTGCCCTCTTCCATCTTGTCGGCAGCTTCGTCCAAAACAGCGACGATAACGGCCTTCAGCACATCATCAACGTCTTCTACGGGGATATCGTTTTCGGGATCTACCACACGATCTACCATGGTCGTCCTTTCCCTTTTCTTCTAAACCAATGCAGCCAAGTGTACTCTCGCAAGCAGAAAAGCCCAACCCAAACTCCGCCAACGAGCACAACCCATCCATGAAGGTTGGGCAGCGGAGTCCGATGGCCCGGCAAAAAACAGCACCAGTGTTTCCATACGATGGGCACCTAAAGCTCGAGGGTCTTTCCGCTATCCGCTCTTTCACCGGCACACTTCCAAGGCAAGACTCCCTTAGGGGCCTATTCCCTGTCTATGCTCTTGCCGCCCCAGGCTATCTTCGAAACGCTTTTCCTGCTCATATGCACTTTGGCTACATGCATAAAAAAGGCCTGCCAAAGGCAGACCTTTATATGCTGGCGGAAGGGGAGGGATTTGAACCCTCGTTACCGGGAGTACCGGTAAAACGGTTTTCGAGACCGCCGCATTCAGCCGCTCTGCCACCCTTCCAAAATATGTATCAGCCACCAAGGGGGCTGGTGAAAAAGAAAGCGCCCAAAACAGGCGCTTTCGAAAAATCACTGGCGGAGAGATGGGGATTCGAACCCCAGATACGCTTTTGGCGTATACACGATTTCCAATCGTGCACCTTCGGCCAGCTCGGTCATCTCTCCGCTTGCTTACAGCCTGCATCGCTCTCACGTTTTCTCTCGTGCGCTCATGCAGCGTTTAGGTATTTTACACTATCTAGTACGAACTCACAAGAGAAAAATACTCATTCTTTTTGCCATTTTTCGCAACCTGCAGCGGAACGTCGAACAGCGAGCTCATCATCTGGTCGGTCAGCATATCCTCTTTCGAGCCATCAGCGAACAACTTTCCTTCTTTGACCAGGACCAAACGCTTGATCTCGGGGATGATGTCCTCCGGATAGTGGGTGATCAGCACGATTCCCTTGCCCGCCCTTGCGAGATCGCGCATGCTCGAACGCACGTAATACATGCCTTCAGGGTCCAAACCCGTGCACGGCTCGTCAAGCAGCAGCGTGCTCGGGTCATGCACGAGAGCGCGAGCGAAGAGCACGCGGCGCGCCTGACCGCTCGACATGGTCATGATGTCCTGATCGGCAAGCTTCGCCACCCCCAGCATCTCCATAGCTTCAAGCGCCTTCGCATGCGTGCGCTCATCCGGGTGGACGTGACGTGGAAGGCCGAGCGTGCCGAACAGGCCGCCTTCGACGATATCCACGGCAGGCAGATGGACGTTAATCTGCGCCTGCATGGTAGACGACACGATACCCAGCGTTTTACGCACATCCACCAACGTCGCGCGCGGATTGCCGTTGAACTTCACCGGGGGCTGCTCACGATAGAGCGGCATCACTTCCCTAGTGATCAGCTTCACGAACGTCGATTTACCAGCGCCGTTCGGACCCAAAAGCGCGATGTTCTCCCCTTTTGCAAGCAAAAATTTATCAACGTGCAGGATCGTACGGCCTGCTCGCACAACCTCGGCATCGTTGAGCTCGAACAGCGGCTGCACTTCGGTGTTTTCTTCGCTCATAAACCCATTCCTTATCAAACGAAGAAGGGAACCCGTTGAAGCGGGTTCCCTTCTTATCCTTGCGTTACACGCCTTTTCAGGCTAGTTTGCCGAAGACTTTTCCTCGGCATCGGTTGCGCTGGCGGAGTTGTCAGCGGAGCCATCCGTGCTGGCAGAGGCGTCGCCGTCCGTCGAGTCAGCAGCCGAAACGTTAGTATCGGCATTATCGGTGCTGTTGGAATCCTCGGTCTGATACTTCGACATATCAACGTCATAGGGCAGGCCGGAAGGCATGTCGTTGATCTTGAGGTCGGAAGACTCCTTCTTCTCCTTCAGCCAGTTCTGGTAGTTCGTGGTCTGGCCCTGAGATTGCAGCGACTCCTTGATGGTCTCCTGCCACTCGGAGGGGATCTGGTCGAGGCTGGTGATCTTCACAGTCTCGGTGCCGTCGTCGGCCTTCTCCTTTGGGGCGTTGTACACGTCGGTGCACTTGATGATATGGATGCCATAGCTGCTGGTAACCAGACCGCTGACCTGGTCCTTCTGAAGGCCGCTCAGCGCATCGGTGTACTCCTGCACAAACGAGCTGGTCTTATCCCAACCCACATCGCCGCCGGCGTCCTTGGAACCCGTGTCCTTGGAGTACTGCTTGGCAGCCTCGGCGAAGTCGAGCTCGCCGGAGTTGATCTTGTTCAGCACGTCCTGAGCGGTTGCCTCGTCATCGGAATCGAACAGGATATGGCTGGAGCGCTTGGCGCCGTCATAGGCGCTGGCGTACATCTGCGCGTACTGGAGCATGTCGTCGTTGGAAGGCTCCTCGCTGGAAGTGAAGGTGTTGTACAGCTCCTTCGCCTTCAGCTGCAGCTCAATCTCAGAACGATACTCATCCTCGGTCATGCCAGCCTGCTCGAGGGCGGACTGCCACTTCTCGTCGCTATCATAGTTGGACTTCATCTTGTCGACATAGCTATCAATCTCGGAGCTGTCGACGGTAACGCCCTTTTCCTCGGCGCCGGAATTGATGAGCTCGCGCGTGACGTACGTGTTGATGATCTGCTCGCGCACGCCTGCCGGATCGGTTCCCATCTGCGCCAGGTAGTTGCCCCAGGAATCCTCATCGGTCAGACCCTGCTGCTCGCGAACGCTTTGGATATAGTCGGTAACCGTATCCTCGTAGATTTCGGTACCGTTAATGGTGGCGGCCACCGCGCCCGAACCGGAGTTCTGGTTATTGCTGGAGCAGCCGGCAACGCCCATGACGCACGCCGCCGAAAGACCCATCGCGCAAACCGTTGAGATAATGCGAGATGCCTTCATAAAACCCTTCCTCAAACGCATGAAACCGCTGGACAGATGCATCCCACGGTCAAATCGAATGCCTCGTGGGTATTTTCCCACACGGCGGAATTCGCCTTTCTTCCAGCACAATATGCCCATGCAGGTTTCACAGGAGCTGGGCTTTCTTACAATATTCAAGGTACTTCACCATAGAAAAAGGCGGCCCAGAGGCCGCCTTTTGGGGTTTCAGCCGATTCGATTTCATCTGCTTCGCAATGCGATCGAATCGGCGCTCACGCATAAAGCCGAAAACGACTGTTACGTTATTTCTTGTTCGCCTTCTTGCGCTCGATGGTGCTCAGGATGCGCTTGCGCAGGCGAATGGACTCGGGAGTGACCTCCACCAGCTCGTCATCCTCGATGTACTCCAGCGCCTCTTCGAGCGTGAAGGTGATCGGCGGGGTGAGCTGGGTGGCCTTGTCCGCAGTGGAGAATCGCTGGTTGCTCAGG